>Ga0157364_1001763_pt1 | contig 19012 bp, 10 predicted proteins | sample AttsexASBM2_FD_111476 | JGI IMG/M metagenome (GOLD analysis project Ga0157364, IMG submission 111476) | Fungus gardens microbial communities from leaf cutter ant in Ribeirão Preto, State of São Paulo, Brazil - Atta sexdens ASBM2 | ecosystem: Host-associated > Fungi > Mycelium > Unclassified ...
AGATTGTATTCGATGGTTTAAGTAATACGTGTACATTTACGAAGAGAACTTGCTCATTTTGTAAAAAATGAGATCCCCGGAGGTAAAAATTTTAATTGTCTATCTCTTTGTTTAATTATTTCTTCAATTCTCTACTTATGTTAAATATTAGATTTTTTATATTAATTTTGCTATTCATAACAAGCCTACAAGTTGGCAATAAAAAATTCTTCAAATTTTTATATCAAGAAAACGTCTGAATTACTTGAGTTAATTTTACATTTTTTGTATTAAAATGAAATAAAAAAAAAAGAGATAATATTATAAAGTAAATGCTTGAAGGTGAGTTCTTTAGTTTCTTCGCTAACCACGAATCATCCCCGCCGACATCACCTTTTGAATCTCTTGGCCCCCTTTCCTGGTCACCCGATGTGCAGCTCGGCGGAAAGATATTGCAGCTAAACACTCGGTTCTTTGATGCCGCCCTAGTCCGGGATCTCTATCCCCGGGTACGTTGGCGGATAATTAACGTTAAAGGTTAATCCCGCGGAGAAAGACGACAGGATAAGAACGGGCTGACAGCAGTTCCTCTGCTGCCGTTCCTCTGATAGATATAATTTGATTGGAACCTCGAAAATGCCGAAATTGAGTCTTTCGATTCAAACATGTTTCTTCAAACACGACTATCCAGAATACATTTGATAATCTTATATTTGGTTTTTAGTAACAACAAAATGAAAAATAAAAGTGAAAGATTTCCTTAGAATATGATATAAATATCAATATTCTTAAAGATTATATCATATTCTGAAAATATACCATTTTTCATCTCTCTAGAGAATAATTTTGAGGTATTTATACTCTTTTTAAGATAATAACCTCGACAATCTCATTTTCTTTCAGAGAATAATGATTCGGAGATATTTTTACATTTTTTATTGTAAATACGTATTTTGTTCCTCATTTGATTAAAATTAATTAAATTGAAAAACAGAAAAAAATTAAATAAAAATTCCAAATAAATAATTTGTTGTTTATTTTAAGACAATTAAAAATTATACGTGATGATATATAGATATGAAATATAATAAATACAAGTTCAGCATTTATCATATTTTAAGTAGCAAGTATATCAAGAGGCGATGGATACGAGCGTCGCGCAGGACGCGTAAAAACGTCTAAATTGCGCGTAAATAATTATATTTGCATATTCATTGAAAGGTAAATATTTAATGCCCATGGAGCATAAAGGGGCAGCGTGAAGTGTAACGTATATGTGAAAAGAGAGACCGGTGAGTTCCTGGAGGGAGAGGTGGATGAGGTGGCGGAGGAGGAGAAAGCAGGAAGAGGGTTGGACGCTGGCGAAGGGTTGGCCAGCCGTGTACGCGCGGCCACCGCCACGAGCTGACGGAAAAGGGGTTGAATGTACATCGCGGCTCGTCGGAAATTTTAGCTTAATTTTACTTAACTACACTGGACTGCCCGTGGGCGCCCGGCTGCAGGGACAAGTGTTATTTTTGTAATTCCGAGCGGCGCTAATGGGAGACCTCGGCTTAACTCCGACCGACCGCCAACAAAGAGGGGTGTTTACCACGCGCAATGAGTATACGGCCGCGCGGGGGTAGTAACCAACACCCCACCGCCTCCGCTTGTTACAAACGCGAAAAGAGCTCGACATTAGTTGACCGACGGACAAGACTGGTAACATGGGTCAAAGCGTTCTTCATGGAAAACGCGAGCAACGATCATCTCTTCTGAGAAAATATACCTCGAAATAAATTCAATGATACATACAGTTCTATAAATGTATAGGTTTCTAATATTTTCTTTTTTAAAGTAAATTATATAGTATTTTGTAGCTGTTTCTCTTTTAGGAGATATAATCAATATAAACATCCTTCTATTCCTTTTAATATTCAATAAATAATAAAGAGATAGAACACTTGCGTATCTCCTAAAAGGAAAGTAACCTATCTATTCAATACATGATCACATGATATGCAAATAAATAAGAAAAACATATTGTAATTATTTTCATATTTCAAAGTTACTAAATAATATAGTTTCTAGTATCTTATCAATTTAATATGATGAATGATATAAGAACCCCCACTCTTCCTCTTTCTCTCTTTCTCTGTAACTGACGCGTTACTGTCAGGGCATAATCAACGGCGAAGATATCGAGAAGATGCGAAAGGGCGCTGATGAGATTCGAGGGAAAACTTGCAGGTATGGAGCGTAGAGCAAGTTACAGAAGCTGAGACGTGTATCGAGCGTGAATATTACATCGATCAGGGTTTGACGATGCGGTACAAGGCGGGAGGAGGAGAAGGGGAGGGAGAATCGGGGAAGCAAGGATGATGTCGCCTATTATCCCGTGGAACACCTGAGCCCCGTTCTCTGTTACGTCCTGGTCCCCGTTCTCCTCCACGTCGCGCGCGCGCGAGAAAGTGTATGAAAACGAGCACGCACTCTCCGTCACCGACGTCGGCCAAATTGCACGACCTCCGCGTATTATCCGCCCCTAAATTATTCCCCGCTAACCACAAAAATAGCCCCTCGTCTCCCGCAAAACCCTATCGTCCCACACCCCGCAAGACTCCCTCGCTTTTCTGCATCGTTACATTTTCTCGGTTAACGCGCCGCGCGGCTCATTGTTTCAACCGCATCGCGAGTATACTGAATCGTCATTAATAAAATATGTTAATGTAACGCTTTCTTCTTTCACCGACGCGGTCGTTGTAATTTGGTGAATTATGAATGAGATGCTGGATGAAGTGAATCGAGAAAAAGATGATTTTATTTGTCTAAGGTTAATAATAAGATAAAATTTACATTAAACATGAAATTATTATTGTTTACAAGATTAAGGTAAATCTATCAAGTATAAAAATTTGTGCGAATTTTATATTTGAAATGCTTTAATTACAAAAGTAGACTGAATAATTAATGAAAGCTGTAATGTTTCTTGCTGTATTTATCAGATCGCTATTATTGTTATTACGATAATTGGCAGTAGAATGAATAATGAACGAATGATACACATCAATCATGGATTCAACTTTTTCACGGATACTAGTTACGTATTTGCATATTAATGTATGTTTGGTTAGGAGGCGATCCCTGACATGATGGACGCTACCGAAGACGAAAGTTGAGGAGGTTGTAACGGCTTCTGGCACCATATGTCGGATTTCCATTCGACGAGAGATGGATTGCCCAATCCATAGAACATTGATCACTATTAAATCATATATATCGAAATATACTACGTGACAATTTAATATATCGTAAATATGATTGTGTCTTCGAACTTATCTGATCGTTTCATGAGAATACTTTTGTTAGATACAGTATCCGACTAATAAATGGGAAAGCAACTCTCATCGCAAAATGTGAGTAGAAAGTTTGACAAGCTGCCATGGTATAACGCGTCGAAACAGCATTGTCCATTATTTACATGCGGACACACATACTCAGGTGCCGCGTTCAGGAGTCTTCGGAGAGGCAAAAGTTGTTAGTTCGCGGTAGCGGCAGCGGCAGCCTGGCCATCAGGTCCGATTCGATAAAAGATGGATGATCCAACCGACGGCCGTATAGTCGATCGGTCTCCGAGCTGACGCCTCCGAAGATGAAATGCACCCTTGGCGACCCCAGAATCGACCCTAAACCCCCGTATACCCCGTTTCTTCCCCTGCCTTTCCCCTTTCCCCTTCTCACGCGATAGCACTTTGCCAACCAAGGGCATATTTACGAGAAAGGCGCGTGCCCCGCGTCGGAACGCACTACGGTCTCCTGGATATACGCGATTTGGCATACAAATTTCGTCATATGTAACTCGGAAAAATGTTTATTGGTCCGACTAAGGGTTATTAGGTCCGGCTTCTAGTTGATCTGCTTACGTAACCAGTCGTCTCACGTAGCACCATGAAATTGGGTCTACCAAGTCGAGAGTGAAAACATAAGTCTTTTTTACAACCAAACTGCTCTGTACTTTTGCATTCCATATGACGCGGCTTATAGCCTGTGTCCTTTGAAAAATTGTAACGATAAATAAAAAAGACATTTCTATAAAATGAGAAATAAATCGAATATTCAATAAAAATATTCCTTCGCGAGCAATTCAATTACATATACGTACATTTAATTTATACGTGTATATCTTTTTGATCGTAATATATACGCTTACAAAATAAGAACAATGAACATAAATGTTAATGTTTGTACAATATTTGTACAAACTAAACGAGATGCAATTCATGAGATTTTTGAGAGAATGCCATTTAATGGGATGCGAGAGAATTTATAGGAATAGTCGAACGAGTGGCAGAACGAGAAAGGACGAGACGTGAGGACGAAGGACTACTGGTTTTCTCGCGGGGTTCTCGCACGGCGACGGTCGTACCAGAGAACAGCAGTACATTATTTCTTGATGTCAAATAAAGCAATTAGCATGTGCCCTGACCAGGGTCCGCAGGTTCTAACCCGAGTAATCTCACCAGGGTCCCCGGCGTGTGCGACATCTTCATCAGAGAGGCGGACCCTCCTCTCTTCTCCTTTCTCCGCCACTTTTCATCCCATCGCCCCTTATGCCGGACGATGGCGCGATCACGTGACTACTCTGCACCCCTAGAGACGAGGGATGCTCGATGCTACGGAAGAGCGAGAGCGCGAATCGACAAGAAGAAGATGGCGGCTCGAAAGGGCGAGGAAGAGGATTGGGAGGAGAAAAATCAAGGGGGGGCGAGAGAAGGTCGTGTCCACTGAGTGAAGGCGCTTCCAAGGGAAATTTCACAAAGGCTGACCCGTTGGTAATGAATGTTATATAACCCTTTTAATGCTTTAAGCCTCTTAGATTTTTCAGTGCGCTCTCGACGCGCGCACCTCCTTCGTTTCCGTCCCTTCGCCTTTTCTGTTGCGCGAGGAGTGAGCTAGCAGAGGTAGTTCACGGCAGAGGGGAGTGAGCGAGGGAAGTCATGCCTCAGGGTAGGTAATTATGTGGCGGACGTAAATTAAGCTTGTTTAGATTGGGATTTTTATTAAGGTCTTTTATGAAAGAGAGTGCTGCCACTAAATGGCGCATAGTATACTCTCCGACACCGGTACTCTTTTAAACGCCACCGGAACAGACCCGCAATACACATTTATTTCGTAACTAACGCTTTCGACAATGAGGTATTTTAAAGTCAGATTTGTCAGGAATAATCATATCTCATAAAACCATATTTTTAGTAAATTAATATTTTTGTGTATTATTTAATATTATTTAATATTAAGAATATTAACATCTTAAATTAGACTCAAATTTTACTCAATACAAAGAAAGAAGTTGATCCTTTCCTAAACTGTTACAATCTTTTTAAATATTATTATGATATATTAAATTTCACTAAACGTATACATATGTAATATTATACACATATACTAATTCTTGTAACATTATTACAATCGTGTAAAGTGCAGAGAGCAACGATACGAAAGAAATTTCGAACTTGTCCAATTTTCCCAGGACCATCCCCAAGGAAACAACGATCAGAAGATATATCTAATAGTAGCAGAGGACGTACGCACTGAGGAACACGGAACAAATAAGTAAGGATTAGTTTAATCGTGCTTTAGGAGTCGAACGTTACGGGTTTATGTCGCTATTCCCTTTCGAGGGAAAGGAAAAGCTATAGCTCGTATACGACCAAATTTACGAACCAATGATAATATACGTAAAGAGATTCAATTGATATATCGAAATATAGGACCTTCACTAAAAATGTATTTTCCCTATAATAAATGCTAACTAAACATAATTATTATCTTTTTATCTAAGAATAAATAGTCCTCCAATTCGCAAATCTTAATAATGTTCTATGTATTGTCTTCATTTAAGTATTATATATTTGAATATCATCAGTAATCAGGTATCGTTTCAAATGTAAACATATCAAGATATACAAAAATATCCAACTATCAAATACCACTTATCGCTTTAATTTGTTTTATTCGCGTACATCGTGCGTACATAGGCATGTTAATCCAAACATGTCCGTAACGAGCATAGCGCTACGTCAAACAGCTAACTGCTTTCGCACGAAAGCACTGGAAGCGAACTTCGAGAAGCAGTTCGCAGGTACAGACGGTTAGCTATACCCAGTGTATATGTATACCTCCAAGCCGGTAAACGGAGAACGAAGTTCTCGGTAGAAGTTTAATTCAACTGGACGGGCAGCCGGGTGTAAACGCTGAATGATTTGTTGCAAATCGAAAGCACCCCCGCGAGCTCGAACTCGAGCTCGAACTTCAACTTCTTACTCGTACGACTTACTTTATGCAATGTTGTATCGCTACTGGCTATCGAGCGGTCATCAACATATTTTTATATTAATATTTTACGAATTGTTATATTTTATAAAATAAATTACGCATGCCCCAAAAAGAGAAATATAAATAAAGAATTATTAATATTTTTTACATATATTACAGTACATTCTTTAGTTGAAATATTCTTTTACCATTATAGTTGACATTTGAAAAATGTCGAAAAATTAAATAAAGTGTACATATATAATAAATTTATTTTTATAAATATAATTTGAGAATCTACTACCACTTTGCTAAATTTCTTGAAACTTTTTTTATTGACTATGCAACATTGTAAAAATTGATAATTTTATTATTTTTTTGTTTCAAACGAATTTTTTTGAAACAAAACAGTAAATAATTAATGACAAATATTAACTAACTGTCCCAAAATTTACATTGATCCAATTCGTTCTGTGATCTAATTCGTTTCGATCTACCCTATCTAAAAATCAATTATCTAAAAAAATTATCGTGAATGTATTGTATTCACATTTTTCTCGTAATATTGATAAGTTAGTCAATAATAATTGAAGTATATAGCGCAACGTGCCATTATTGTAAACTGTACAAACGTTTTCTCGAAGTGGTTGGTTGGTTGAGTATCGAACATCGAGATCCTGTCGATTTTATCGAGCAGTTTCGCGAAGCTGGGCATGCTCGCTCGTTTTCTCGATTAGGCTTTGCCGTCATTAAAAGTTTATAAAGAAGCCAAGAAACGAGACGGGCAATGATGTGCGGAGGCAAGGGGACAGGGAGGTGGCTTAGCAACCCCAGAACGAAGAGGAAAACCGGCATGACAGAGTAAAAAAGACAGAAGCGTGAAAGTAAAAAGAGGGACAGAAACGAAAGAGAGAGAGAGAGAGAGAGAGAGAGAGAGAGAGAAGGATGAAGAGAAATTCTAAGCAAGTTTTCTCATGTGCGATACATAATAAGGAGAGCTAGACAGCATATAAAAAACCTATAAATGAAGCTCACACATATACATTTATAAGTTACAAATATATTATATATTGACACAAATTCTTTAACACATTGGTATAAACTTCTCTTTTATAAAAAATACTTTCTTTAATTTGCATAACATTGCACGATCATATCGCTTATATCGAAAGAACGACTTTGCGGAAGTATTTAGATACATACACACACACACACACACATACACACACACACACACACACACACACACACACACACATCTGAAAATAATTTTGTTGGATAAAAATTATTATACATAGAACATTCAAATCAGTTGTTAAAATATCAAAACTTTTTGCAGTACCGTTCGCTTGAGATTCCCAAAAATTATTTTGATGGTTCAACAAAATTATTTTTAGATCTACATCTACTTAAATTTTTAGATACATTAGCAAAATCGTTCTTGTCATGTGAGAGTAAAGAAATATCTTTTACTGTATTTTAAACTGTACAAAATTATTAACAAGAAAATCGCATAATTAATTTAATTATTATTTATAATTATTGAATAATCTAATGTTGGCTAATAATAGGCTTTTTGTTAATTGTTTTAGTTATATCATTTATTACTCTAACATTATTACTGTAACTTTTTAAGAGTATACCTTGATAAATAAAATTTTGAAGATACTATGTGAAAACAAGTAAATTTTTTAAGATTTGAAAATCAATTACTTTTTTATTTAAACAAAAGTTATATATCGTTAATCTAAAAAATGCAAGGTACGTACATTATAAAATATAATGTATCTTAAATAATGCATAATTTTTAATATGCAATAGTATAAATCTTTTAAGATTTTGTTGATTGATAGTCACAAACGTTGGTAACTAAAGATAGGACACGCAATGCGAGTCGCGGTGCACGAAAACCAATTAAAGGTGTTAGATCGATCCTCCCTAGTAACTGACTTGTTGGGCTTCTCGATGAAAGCCTCAATTCTCATTTATGATGCTACATTTTTTTATGTAATTTATCAGTGAAAGAAACTATTTTAAATGTGTAAAATAATAAGAAATTTTTAATTTAAATTAATAATTGACATTAAAATTACATTTTATTCCAATTTTAAGTCTTTGTATTATGATTATAATAATAAAAGAATTATAAGTGCTTTCGAACTGTATTACTTACCTTGTTCATGATTTGGCGGGGATATTCCCGCCTCGCTAGGAACGGCTCTGCAAAAGAAAAAATACATCCATTACTCTTCTGACTTTAGTAGAAATATAAAATATTTAAATATTAAGAAGCTTAGATAAATAAACATCATTATTTATCATATAATAAATATTAAAAAAAATTAATATTGATTAATTCTACTTTCTTTCAATGCAAAATAAATGTTATAATGTAAATTCAATTCGCTCGCGTAGATTCTTTTTATCGTGCCGTGAATAATATAAAATTCTTAGTAAATAATCTTTTAACATAAGTCTGCTGCATAATATTAAATAGAAATCAAGAAATTCAATGAAAACATGATCGGGAAGATATCTATTTTTTTTGTACTTTTTATTCGTTCTCAATTCCATCGCTGCGCCTTGTGACGCAAGTTAATGCATGTAGGGTGATCCTTGATCGTGCAGCCGAGCCCCAGCCCTTCCTCTCCTTTCCCTTCGACGGGTACTACCACCGAATTCCCATAATCTAATGAATGGCCTAACCCCAATATCCTCTCGGTTCAGCTTCACCGCCGCCCACCCTTCATATACCATCCTATATGTACCACGCATATAAATATCTTAACTATCCGCGTACACACACTTCAAGTTCCTTAAAATTCTGCATCTGCCAGCTATAATTAATTTTTTTAATGTGATCGTGACTGCCTTCACTCGTGGTTTCTTCTTGAATGTCATTAAGATGAGAAGTAATTACACAAACATAATTTATCGAAAATTTTGAAAAGGCATGGCAAATATAAATCAAAGTATAATCAGTATCAGAAAAATCATCATTGACAATTTATAATTCTATTCGTGAAACATTGACAACTAAAATTTATGCGGAAACGAATAAAATTATATGTAGCTGTAAAGGCAGCAATTGCTGAGGTATTCTAAGCGTAAGAAGCATGAACAGGGACTCACGTCGGCTAATTGTGCGTTAAATAGGGGTGAAGTCGATGGCGAAATTCTTTCGTCCAGAAAATGGACACGAGCTGGCGGTAGTCAGCGTTGATTCCGCGCGGCAGGGTAAGGACGCGCAAATGTGTTTATCTCGGGAAATAATAAAAAGGGTGACCCGAGGTTCGTGACGCGGGCGATCGCAACGAAGTCGGGAATAATGTCTCGGACACGAGGCTCGTCTGCGGATTTACCCCGGCCTCTACCGCTAACCATCCACCCACACTCCACCCCCTTTCGACCTCCTCCAACCTACCCTTATACGCGTGTCCGCCGCAGATTCAGACTCCTAATTAAGACGAGGGTGCGAGAGGGGTTTCAGGGGTTTCTACCGGGTTCTCCCCTGAGGGGGCAGGGGATAGGTGGCGGGTATATGAGTAGAAGGAGGATTTTCCCGAAGTAAGGGGCACCCGTATCGTGCCGGAGGGGTAAGCCAAGGCAAAGGGGGTAAGGAATATTGATCACGGGACCACCACGATGGCGAGGGACTGCCCGCACTCGCCCTCTGCTTTCATCCACCCACTCTCTCGCCATCTAACTCCTACAGCTTTCTCTTGGCTCTCTCCCTCCCTCTCTCTCTCTCTCTCTCTCTCTCTCTCTCTCTCGCTAACTGTCTCTCACCTTCTACCTTGTTTCCGACATCTTTCGCCGATCCTCTCGCTCTGAAGCGAGCATGGATTGGGCCAGACTAAACCACCAAACGCCAGATGCGTGAAATCAGTCGGTTAGAACCTGCCCCGCAGCCTTTGCAAATTATTGACGCTAAAACCGCGAGGCAGATGATGCCTGTGTGCTGTTTCGTAGTGGACTTTGAATGAAGAGAGCCGGTAAGCTTAACGCTTGCGAAGAAGAGCAAAGTAAAAGCTTCTGGAAAAAAACTTCTTTGTTGAATCTTACTGATATAATTAGTTAGTTCGGTCTAACATGATATCACGTACATAATAATGATCTTATTAAGATAAAATATTCTAATAATTTCGAAATTAGAATGGTTATAATGATTATAAATTTTTGCGCATATTGCCATAGATTTATAAAACATTTGAATTATCTTACCATTTACCATTTAATGAAACGTTTCGCTAACTTTGTGGAAACGTCTTCACATCGTGACAAGGTTTACGAAAGTCTCAATAAGACGTGGCCCTCCTGAAGAGAATTTCTGACGCTAGAAATCCGAGTAGCCTGACGAACTTTGACGCACACGCTCGGCCGAACAAGATCTACGCTCTAGACGTGTGCAGCGTTCTCACGAGTTTTCAAGAGAGATCCTCTCGAATAGCGTGAAGGAGTAACTGACTTGGCTCGTTTCAAAGACGGGGACAGAAGACGGAGGTGAACAGGGGGACCAACGGGTGAGCTCGAGTTTACACGACGTAGCGACTCGTCTTTCTACCCGTCGCCTTGCCTTAATTAAATCTCTAGACCCTTCCTGAAGAACCCGCGGACCTGGCGGGAAACTAGAAGAATCACCCCTCTTTTTCTCGCTTTGCAATTCACTGCGGTAACACATCGTCTTCTATTGGTTTTTGCACATCATTGCGAGAAATGCGATCATAGTGACCGCGATTTACAGAATTTTTATCAATTTGCTTATTTCATTAGCTTAATTTGTTGTACTTAAATATCTTATTTTCTACAAATCATTTTATTTTTTTCTTATTTTCCAAAAAACATTTTCTCATATCAAAAATATCACTACTAAAATAAGTACCTAAATGTTGTCATTCTTTTATAAAATTCTAGAAAAATTACACAATAATCCGTTAAATTTATCCTTTTATTCGATAGTGTGAATGTTCCAGACGACTAGTTTAATTTATACAGATTTTTGGCAGACAAATTATTTCCATTCTGATAATTCTCAATGTTGATGAAAGCTGCAAATTTCTACAACGTATAATACATTTTCTCATATACTCTAGTGGCTTCAGATACCGTTATTTGGCGTTGTAACGAACGTCAAGGGCGACCTCGACGAGACCGGAAGAGACCTCATTGTCCAGAGGCGGGGGCGCCGATAGGGAGGGTGCGCAGCAGCGGCAGGCAGCCAACTCAAACTTTGATATGGTTTCCTAAATAACCAAGGCGACCGATACCGCAGCACGATAGTCCTCCTTCCTCTGCCACCCTCCACCTGCCACCCGTTCACCGCCTAGACCGATCTGCGGTGGTCCGGAGAGGGTACTGTAACTACCGCCGAAGCATATTGAAACCCTCGCACCAACGGTGACCCGACTCGCCACCCCGGGCAACCCCTACCCCGGCCAATCCGCGACCCGCCGTTCAGAACCGATACAGAGACTGCCGTCCGTGCAAAACTTGCGGCATGAGTGCGTTTGTCATTTCGTAGGTAAACGTTACCAACTCGCAACGCAGGCAGTAACGTTTTCATAATGTCGACAGGTAGCGGTTAATTCAGGCTCGGAGTGACAGGTAATCTGCAAGAGGACCAGGAAGATGGAAAAGGAATGAAGCTTGTGGAAGCGATCCTAAAGCCGATCGCGTTAAGTTCCCTCAGCAGGCAGAATATTACAAATCGTTGCACTTGGAATATATGATTAATCGAAATACTGTGTAGTGACAATACAAAAAAAAAGTAAAATATTTTTTAAATTTCTTAATTTTTTCATTTTTTAAAAATATATAGGAAGAGAAAAGTTTAAAGTTAAAAAAAAAATATCACAATATTCTTGTATATTATAAAATATGTAGTTTTTCGTGTAAAAAACAATTCTCATCAACATTATTTAATCTATAATAAATAATAATCACGGCAAATTTATTATCGACAATGCGTTTAAATTAATTCTTGATTATATTCTTAATATTTTAATATAATTTTATTTACAGCGTAACTAGATAAAAGCAGATGAAAGTAGACGAGAGCAGATAGTCATCTAGTTTACAATTTCTTCCCTTCAGGCCACCAATAGACGCGATGCCTGTATCTCGAGGCTGGCTGTTTGTCCGCTAATTAGAAGCTAACAGCTGAACTAAAGTTCCGAACTTTAAAGTTTCTTGCACTCGCGGAAGCCTCTTGCTACCCATTCAATATCTCCTTTTCGAGGAGGTAGAACGGCCGCTCTTTGAGAGGAACGACCTTCCGCCTTACCTGCCTAGCCGTCCACCTATCTCTCTCTATTCGTTGCTCTGGCTACCGGCTAGCGTTAATTACTAATTAATTGTTTCGTGTGTTTGAGTTTTAAATGGATAAGTTAAACAGCGCGTAAGAGCCCTCGACGTGGGCAAGGTGATATAGCGGCAGTCTACCCTTCTTTTTCCCTCTGTCCGTTCCTCTCGCCTCGCGTACGATTACCGTACAAACAGTGTACTACCGGTTAACGAAGTTAGGATGACCGTGTTAGAGTGGGAGAAGGGAAGCAACGCTCGTTCGTTTATTCGTTTTTCACCCCGTCATCAGAACACTGTTGCCTCGCTTCGCCTTGCCTCACACTTCGTGCCTCACGATGTAATATCTCCATTACGACGCCAAACCATCACGAGCGCGTTTAAAGTTGCATCCAATCCAAGGAATACGGATGTAATTTTCATAATACAGCGACTTTGTCAAAAGTTACAGCTAGTTCTTATAAAATGTGTAATACAATATAGATTTTACATTGAAATGAAGTCTTAACCTTTCTTTATTTACTTGAGGTATTTAGATATCCTATCTTTATTATGTTAAACGTAAATTGTTTCATAAAAAAAGAAAATTTTCATATTTTTATCTATAAAATATATAGAATATTATAAATCTTTTTTACTTCAATCGTAAAAGAATACAATCAAAATTGAAATATAATGTTGTGTCAAAAACGCAAATAATTATCCGCGAGTTAAAAAAAACCATGCTAGTAATGTTGGAGATAATAGAAAAGAATTTCATTAAAGACTTTAATGCACGTTTAATTAATGTACGCTTAACTATAGCACAGTGCATTTTTATTTAATTAATATTATTTTGACATAACTTATTATAAATAAATCTTCTTCTCACGATTCCTCGAAAAAAATAAGTTCTATTTGTTTTTATTAATTGAGGCATTTTTCTATTTTGGATTCTCATTCCTTGACCAAAAACTTCCATGAAAAACGATTGTTCGAGAAACTTATACCATTACAGTGCAAATCGTCTGACGTTGATCTGAAGGCACACCAACGAGATCGTTTTATCCCCCGTGAAAGACACACCCCCTACCTGTTGTAATCGGAGCTCAAATAAAAAGTAGTAATGCCAGATAAAACATCCCATTTGTCTAACGACGATTCTTTTCTTCGCTCTTGGGAATAGTGTACCGTGCCTCCCTGCCAAAGTGGCAGAAGTTAAATCGGGATGGTAATCATCTTAAATACCATTCTCAAACACAGACGCTCCTGAGAAGATATCTCGATCTAATTCTTCTATAATTAAGACGAATAGGTAAGAAATTTCCGGTACGAAAAAATTGATATTATAATTGCACAATGGCTGTTAAGAAGAATATGTGTACTAATGTACAATTTCATAATGGTAACTTATTTTCAACGATGTTCTCGAAACGTACAAGGCGAGAGAGAGAGGGGGGGGAGAGGGAGGGAGAGAGAGAGAGAGAGAGAGAGAGAGACAGAGAAATGGAGAAAAAGAGAGAAAATATTGGGATCTGGAATAAATCAAGAATAATCGGAAAACACGACGACCAAATTGACGACTGTTATCGACTGGTGTCGCGGGTGGTGACGAGAACGCGCTAGAATCGAAAGAGCGAATAGGGAAGAGAAAACGACAGGCACAGAGGAGAAAAGGGAGGGGGGATGTTGGCAGTAAATCGGTATCTTAACCGTCCGACAGAGGACAATTATTTAAGCGGACGCCTAGCGTTACGCTTCTAGCGTGGCATCGCTCCACGTTAGCGCCCGGCGAGGGCACGCCGATGGAGAGAGAAAAGCGAGAGTCCGGAGGCTGTTAATTGCCGGCTGTCACGGGCACGCAGTGACAGGGACCACTGTCGACGAGGGATTGCCCCGTCGAAGCTGGTGCGAGCATGCCGCTAAATTCTCCTTTCAACGAAGAAAACGTGCGAACGCACCACCGCGTGGTGGACGCGCTCATGGGAGATAACTCTAACCAGAAAGGGGAAGAAAGAGGGAAAGAGAAGGAAAAACAGAAATTTGATAAAGTCTTTAGAAAAGACAATATTTAAATATACTTCAAAGCTAATATGATGACAGTATACAATTTTTAACATTAATATATACAAAATTTGTTTAAAAAGTCAACGAGGAACTTGTTAATCTATTATGTTTTATTAGTCAGTTTATGCAATTGCTTTTAATGCTTTTACGATATTCGAAAAGTCTTAAAATTTTAATAGCTTGGAGAATATTTTAGCATCTCGCGATTTTTCACGAGCTATGTCTTTCCCGAAATTTATCATTTTTATTATTCGATGGTGAACAAAGAGAGAGAGAGCAAGCTCTCGCTCGGACGCTCGCTGTAATTTGAACGCCGACGTATATTTATTCAGCGTCGCAGAGGAAGACGACTCGCGCAGAAAGTGGGAGCTCACAGAAGTAGCGTGACGACGCTAAGAGCATTAAAGAGACGTTTTCCGCCCGACACTTAGATTTTCGTTCCTGCACCCACCCCATAGATTCACGGCCTATCGGCTTAGCGCACGGCGGGTGGTCTCAAGCCACCCTTGGCTTCACCACCCTGCATCGTCTTCCGCCCGGCACCTCAAGGTAGCACCCAGTTCTCCTTCTGGGAAATATTTTCGTAAGCGTAAGAACTTAAGTACTCGGGCGCATACGCGTGATGAACCGTCTTGATGAACAGTTTTTGGTTCACGGTATCCTCTCTTTCCAACAAGATGTAACACACGCGTATATAATGAATCTTTGAAAGCTTATGCATTATAAGTGAAGTTAAATACGTAATAATAAAGCATTTAATAATTGAAGTTTAATCTGCATAATCAATTAGACATTATATTCAATTACATTATTAACCTTTATCATTAATTATTAATAGTAAAAAAATATTTTTTAAATTTCATCTACGTTTTCCAATTATACAATTTCCAGTCATCATAGCAAATTTGAGAACACGATTGCTATTATATGGAAAAAATGGTTTTGCTGAAGTATCTAAAAATTTAGCTAGATACAGATCTGAAAATATCTATATTGGATTTAGATTGGAATTCAAAATAATTATGTAGGATACTCAAACTGGTTGCTAGAATGTCAAAACTTTTTACATTATTACATTATTAATAATCCTTAAAATTTCTATTTAAATAATACAGTCCAACAAAATTATTTTCAAACTTTATCTAGCTACATTCTTAAATATTTCTGCAAAATCATTCTTTTCGTGCGAAAAATTTAACTGGCTATCAATATTACAATTCGTATGTAGACGACGAAGAAACATTCGTAGACAACTGCGAAGGAGAGATCGCTTTAGAGAATATTTCGTCGTGTAGCTCGCACCTCGTCCTACGTTACGTTCCGAAGCGAGCATTCTGAAAGGGTCGAGAGAGGAAACGTTGCGTCGACGGTGGTGAATTATCAGCTAAGAGGAAATTATGGAAATAGATATAAATCGAGAAGAAGAGCACCAGCGCGGTTTGCAGGTAGATGCAGCGAGCAGCCAATAAGCGAGTCGCTACCGACGAAGAACTCGATGTGCCTTTAAATAAATGGAGCTTAAAAGCCAATTTGGAATGTAAAGATCTATCAGCATAAATTAAACATGGCGCGGCTATATACGGAAAGGCAGGGCATGAGGCTTGTCGTCTGATTTTTGGAGCTGGTTTGGCCAATATCCTCAAGACCAACAATTTGCATCTTACGGTCTTCGGAATAATTATATATTTAATATCATTACTATTCTTACATCAGCAAATATTTCACTATGAACAATTTTTATCACTATTCGTTCTTTGTTGATTTAGAATTAATTTTTGCAATTAATAAATTAATTTCTTAATCATTAAGTTTTTGTATTAAAAAGAAATGAATTCCAGCATTAAAGGATTATATTAATTTCTTAACAATTTAGTTTCTGTATTAAAAAAAAAAATGAATTCCAACATTAAAGGATTATATTAAAATCTAAATCTAGTAATCTAGGTTGAAACCTCCAAAAAGAATAAGGCGATGAACCTTGAATTTAATAGCGTCAAAGCAACGAGCGATACCTTAGGTCAAATGCGGTCGATTTAGCGGGAAATTTTTTGTTCCGTAGAAAAACGTAAGGGTGGGGTGGAGCCATTGGGGGCAAGTCGCGCGGAAACATCGGAGAGACGGACGAGAAATGCGTAGAGTACGAAGGGCGAAGGACGTAGAGCGGAGGATTCGCGAGTTCGCGTCATGTGCATCGGACGCGACGCGCGAATTAACAACTCACGCGTCATATCGCGCATTATTATCCGATATTTCGAGCTGTTATCGGCGCGCCTTCATCCCTCAGTCGCGAACGAAGAAGCGAAGGCGTTCGAGTTTACACTCGGAGTGCGTTACCGTGCTAACACGGTAACGAGCAGGATGTGGGGGGAGGACTATCGCCGCCAGACGAAGGCGAAGACACCGATTCGGTATGTTCACTCTTGTGTACTGTGAGTCGTTAATGTATTTCGCCGATCGCCTACGGTGATATTCTATGGAAACGTCAGATATCGATGCTATATACCTTACGAAAATCTTAATAATATCATCTAGCATCTTAATAATAATAATAATTTATATTTTATTTAAAAATAATATTGTTACTGATTATAAGTATATATATAATTTTCTAAAATTGCTTGATTGACTAGATAATATATTATTCCGATTATTCTATCAGCCAAATATGAGCTTTCTATCATAGATTAAATATTCATAAAATTCACTCATGTTAGCATTACCAAACTCGTTCTGTAATATAATTTGCCGCGATGTCACTGAAAATATTGATCGCTACGAATGGAGCGAGATGAAAAAGTCGCGTCACGACGAGGAGGAAGCGGGGCAGTTAATGTTACGTCGAAGGTGAGAGCGTTGAAAAGGGTTGATTACACGAACGCTGCGCGCGTCCAACGGGTAGAACGCGCCGCCGGGCCACGCCGGAAGGATGCTGCTGGACCATGCTTGTAAGCAAGCGGCAACCCGGTTCGAGGGCCGTACATAGGCTCGGGGCAAATGGCAGCGGGATGATTGATCGCCCGGCTAATTGGATGATCGATGACTCAAGTTCATCAGTGGCTGTTCAGCTCCTGGCGAAGGATGCTTCGCTCGCACGTGAGCCCCCTGCCGCCCCCGCAAGATGTACAAGTATATACCTATATGTACATGTATACATGTGCCTACGATGCTATATATGTACGCGAGAACATGTACGTATTAGACATCGTGTGAGAAGAACGGGTTAGTTACATTTTCTGGAAATGCCTGATATTCTTCAGCATCACTGCGTTTCTCTCTCGCCCTTCTCTCATTAAACTATATTCTTCCATAAGTTTACTGTCTTATTAGATCTATGATACTTTAACCGATATCGCAAAAAATAATTGTGAAATAGCGTGCATTTTTCTACACACAGAAAAAAATGGTTTCGAGATGAAGAATCTGTAAAATTTAACTAAACACACATCTAAAAATAATTATGTTGTGGACTATCAAAATAATTATGTAAGAGACACAAGTTTGACGATGATAAAAGTTTTAATATTCTAGTAACAATTTAAGCATTCTTTCATAATTTTAATGATTCAATAAAATTCTTTTCAAATCCTAGTTAAATTTTCAAATACTTCAGCAAAATCGCAGTATAACTCTTAAAAACATACACTTTTGGATATGATATATATTCAAGCTTTTTTATTTCTAAAGTTAGAACTTTTTTGTTTTTGAAAGGTGCTTACCGTCTCGAATCAGAAAATAAGCATCTTTATATTCTATAAAACTTTAGATAATTTGCAACGAGGATTTCAGGAAATGTCAGGCATTGAAAATGCTATGGTATCATAAATGTGGCATTTAAGATAGTTTTTTGCTGGTGTAATCAACGTAAATTGTAATATATTTTTGCTCCAATGGTTTTGATCTTGATAAATGTTATTCAGGTCATGAGCAACATTTAAGAGGTTTTAGTCCATCGGACATCTTGAGTAATTAATGCTAATGTCGGTAGTACTGTAACTTTGAAGTTTTATAACTCGAAAAGTACTTAACGAAAAAATATTTTATTATAGTATTTTGAAAAGCTCTCTACAAGTAATCTACAAGAATATGTAATAAAAATGAAAAGTTCCATTAAAAAAATTTAAAATAACCTTGCCTTGACCTTTACAACACCGCCCAAAGTCAAATCTTATAATATCATTTTATGTTCTCCTAAGAAGTAAAAAAATTTTTGTTTGAGACATTTTTCGATTTAATGCAGTGTTTCCGAGATATTTCAGTGGATTCTTTAAATATTAGGTATGGGAAAAAGTTCGTGGTGTTTTTCCTGTTAGATGTAACAGGAAAAACGCCACGAATTTTTTCCCACACCTAATATATATATATATATATATATATATATATATATATATATATA
>Ga0157364_1001764_pt1 | contig 19010 bp, 17 predicted proteins | sample AttsexASBM2_FD_111476 | JGI IMG/M metagenome (GOLD analysis project Ga0157364, IMG submission 111476) | Fungus gardens microbial communities from leaf cutter ant in Ribeirão Preto, State of São Paulo, Brazil - Atta sexdens ASBM2 | ecosystem: Host-associated > Fungi > Mycelium > Unclassified ...
ATATATATATATATCTCTTTACACACACACACACACACACACACACACACACACACACACACACACACACACACACACAAACACACACACAAATTTTAATTTCTTTTTTCTAACTTGTCTAGAAAATACTGTACATTTTTATTCATTTACATTAACATTTACTAATTAAGAAATTCATTATTAAAAAAATAACTTTGGAATGAAATCTTACTCTAAAGAGAAATCTCACTGTTTTACAAAAGTAATAAAATTTTCATTCTTTAGAGTGAGATTCTCCAAAAAATTTAGAGAGTATGTAATAAAATAAATGGAAATAGAAGTAAACTTCTTTGGGGGAAACTTTGATAGGCGGATTTTTTGCGAGCGCTTCTCCCTCAAGGGTTTTCTATTACAATATATTAAACTATCGTATCTTCTATGTTTTAGTGGTGTCGCGGTGTCTTGTGGGGAATGCAGCAGCAGTGGCACGAGCGATATCACAGAACCGGGTTCACCGTGCAGCACCAGCAGCGACGAGGGGGTAGCTGCGATACGCGGCACATCCGCCAGTCCGCTTCCGTCTCTGCCCAAGCTGGCGCCGTCATCGCAGCTCGGTACCAGGCCCCAGTGGCCCTGGACCCCGCCATTGGCGGCGACCGCCTGCTCCACAACCGCGTTCAAAAGGTTGAGGGGCGAACCCGAGGCTGGCGCTCTTCCGCGCTCCGGCGCCGCCGATCCCACCTCCAGGGGAGCCGTCAAGGCAAACGGAAAGACTGCGGGCGGCCAGCACCACCACGAGTCCCAGGGCAAGATCACGGAGTACTTTAAGACGCAGATTAAGCCGCAACAGCCGAAGGTTGATATCTATTTGAGATAGAGACGAATAACAAATCAGTGTCAGGAAGAAATACAAGTATTTTGATGTGAAAATAACTAAGATGTTAAAAGCAAAAATTTTGATCAGAGAGATCTAGAGAGATCTTTTTGTAAAAAATGAATTTTTTCAGTTATCATAGATACTCAACTCACAATAGTTTTTTGTTTTGAAAGAAATGTAAGTTCTGTAAGGTTGACTTTGAGTGACACAATTGGTATCTATAATAGATAGCCTCTCAAACACAAAAGCATCAATAGATCTTGGAATCTAAGAAAGTTCTATGAGATTTTAAAATTTTTTAAATTTTAATTTCAAAAGTGCAAATAAATGGATGCTCGCATTTTCTTTAGTCTGAACTTCAGCTAAATTTTAATTTAAAGATTGCAGAAATATTTAAGATTAGAGCGAAACTATACATTAATATTCATCGTTTGTTTCAATCAAAGCGACTTTGATTTGCACTTTTGATTCGTCAGAATTGCAGAAGTCAATTAAAGGAAAAGTAGCAAAAGAAAATATTTCTTCGATTAAAACCAATGTTACAACGGAAGTGTTGAAGATATCGACCGGCTTTGCTTCGCGCGAACACTTCAGATACATACTCATCTTATCAGCGAACACGCATTTATCGGATATTGAATTAGCCTTTTTTAACAAGCTCGCGCGTATAGGTCTTTTCCAATAGGTTGATATTAATTCGCGGAAACTGTTCTCGTTCTATCGATCGACAATTTAACATGACGCGTTCTCGATAATTCGCATTCACATTGCACCGTATTTAACGTTAAACGTATCTACGAGGTTAAATTAACATTAGACAAAGCAAATATCACTGTACATCGATACAAGAAATATGATAAATTATTTGTCATAATGCAGAGTTTTATGATAAGGGCTCAATGTTTTTGTCTAATATACGATTACTTCGATGTCGTTCTTATCGTGATCCACATAGTGACCTCGCTTCGGTAAAGAAGCATCGTTCTTTAATATTGAAATATTTATCAAAAAATATTGAGGGCACCTATATAAATATTGAATAGTGTTTATAATTAATAACTAGTACAACATTATTTAACAGTCACAAAAACTTGTTACTTTATTTTTGTAAACTGAATATGTAAATTTAAATTGAAATATTATTAGGCATTAAAATCTAGCTCAGACCGAGTAAAACATTTTTCTACTTATAATTAGTTCTATTATACGTCGGTCTAATGTCATTTATTATTTTATTTTGATCTCTTTTGAAAAAAGTTGCATATTTTTTTTCAATTGTCTTCAATACACAATAATTCTAATATAAGCTGCCTTTGTTACGTAAATAGTATTGAAATTTTTTGTTATGCTTATGTTGATAGATAAAGAAAACGAACGAAATGGTATTGGTAGCGAAAAGCTCAGAATTTCGAAGGCCTCCTATGGTGCAGAGGAATAAAGGCGGCCTCGCTAAGTACTTGGGGACCGTGTCGTCCAACACAAACCGCAGTACTGTGACCAACGAGCCCTGGGAAGTGAGAACACTGACGTCATCGTCGACGAAAAAGGTACCGCTGGTCATTGTGCCAAGGGCCAATGGCAAGATAGACAAGAAGCTACCGAAGCCACTGCCAAGTCTGCCAATCTCGAACGACGTACTGAAAAATCTGCCTAAGATCTCATCCCTTAGGTATAAATATACGATTTATTTTTGCGATGTCTTAAAGCAATAGTGCTGATTGATTAGTTAGTCAATTAACTAGCTAATTTTTGCTATTAAAGAGTATATTGAGCGTATATTGAGAGTTTCTCAGGCAACATGTGTGTCTCAAAAAGCTGTATCAAAGGCGTATTTCAGACTTCAAAAATGAAATTTCTTAAAAACGTCTTCAAACATCTTTAAGACTTTCCGTGTAGCTGGATTTTTTAAATATTGCTGTTTTCATTCATTTTTAGTCAAAAGAAATGGGACACGGTAAGTAAAAGTTATTTCCTGATTAATGACTGTTTTTTAATTTTTAATACAGATTAACTTCGGACGTAAGTATCAATTCAACCAAGGGCAGTTCTCCGCCCGCTACTGCCGCCCCGTCGCTATTAGGCGAACCGTTAGACTTCAAGGCAATCTTGACGAAACCGCACGTGAACGAGAACAATAATCTAACAAACAGCTGTGGAAGTATTCTGGGAGCGTTAAGATCGCAAAGCGGTCACGAATCCCCTATTTCGAGGTTGTCTTCGCCATCGAAGGAGAACAACAAGGATGAGGATGGTCAATCGGCGCCGATCGACGTTGATGAAGATGACGTTGATGAAGAGGACTCTTTAGGTAGCGAATCGAAACCGTCGCCTATTCTTTCGGCACCTACCACCATTCGATTTCCGGCACGAGCGCCCGAGAAAGATAGATCTCAAGCTACTGATAGCGGGATCTGTCGTTGGGATAAATGCGAAGCCAACTTTGAGTCAGTGGGTGGTCTTTTGGAGCATTTACAGGTACATAACACATAATTTTTTATCATAAATTTTTTATCTTTGCAGAAAATATTCGTTGATCAGATCCTCGTATTTTTTATTTGAAAAATTCAACTTATTAATATAAAATATAATTTTTGTGTACAATTTGTGTATTTTTTATAGGCTGCGCACATCAACACGCAAACCGGCAGCGACAATTTCGTCTGTCAATGGCAGGGATGTAAGGTACAAGGTAGAACTTCATGTTCTCGACGATGGTTGGAAAGACACGTTCTGTCTCACGGTGGCAATAAACCCTTTCGATGCATTGTCGATGGTTGCGGTTGCAGATTCAGTTCTCAGGTAACGCGCGTGTTTTTCTCTCACAGCACTGCATTTATATGCTGATAATATTTAATAAAATATTATATTTAGAAACTAATCTATATATTCATTTACAGACCGCCCTTGAGAGGCATGTAAATGGTCATTTCAATCAGCCGGAAACGAGCAACACTAACGGAAGACGTAGTTGCGAGAACGGTGGCAAGCTCGTTAGGAGGAATGGCAAGAAGCTTAGATATAGGCGACAACCTTGGTCTGGTGAGTATCGCTATTTTATGCTGTTTATAGATTTGTTTTTTTTTCTCTTGAAAATGTTTTATAGATTGATAAAAAATGATACATATTAATATCATTGCAGCAAGACTTTTTGATTACTTTGACTCGGGAGTAATGGAAGGTCTTCAGCACAGGCTACTGGAATTAGCGACATCGAGGACACAGGGGCGACTAGCTGAAACGCCAGGAAACTCGATGGCACTAACTAGTCAAGTAAGTTATAATAAGCGCACTGTAATAATTATCGCACTGTGCAGCATCGTAATGTTCGCTGAGACTTATTTCGATATAATTCCTCTTCTAGGTTTTAGCGAGGAGAGTCGAAATGGATGGAAAGACGAAGGTGTTATTGCGATGGTATCCTCAAGATATGTAAGTTTTCTTATTAAAAAATGAACTTTAACTGATTATACGGATATCTAAAAGACTGATGATTCTTATCGTTGTGTGCTTTTTATAGAGAACCGGATGAATGGGTATTAGAATCCGAAGTACAAAGCACAAAGCATGTAGGTATTCGCAAAGCAGCCGCTAGTAATCCGGAACAAGTGAGTTTGGCTCTCTATCCCGCGATAAGCGGTTGCACGCCGCCGACGGTGCGAGCGAAGCAGCGTCGAAAACCAGTAAAAAACTCGTGATAATGCCGGCTGATCGGCCGGATACCAGAACTGACCTAACGAGCACTGATATCTCAACCTTCTTCGAAGTGAAGAAGAACAGAGTGCTGCCGTTGACATGAGCACGACACGGTCTATAACACTTCCTGGTCGGTGAAGACGAAGGCCACGACGATGCGACCTGAAATACCCAAACGTATCGAAAGAGACAAAGACCGCTTTAGAAGATAATTAATCTAAAGATAAATGACCAATATGACTCGAATTAAAAAAAAGTAAGAATCGTCGAAGGAAATCGTGTAACAGATAAATTCAGGATGTAATAGACAGTAGCGATAAGAACAAGGGATAGCAAATGGACGAACAAAGAAACGATCATCCGTCCTCCGTTTTGAGGACGAGAATATTGCTCAGCAATGAACATTGTCGTTATTTATCGATAGATACATCTACTAATGCGCTAGTTCTATGCGAATCCCTGCCACGAGTACCTCGCATAATTTGACGCTCGTCGGCTTCGGAAGCGCTAAGTCTGGGCCTCGAAAGTGCCTCACCGTGGATACGTTTTGTACCATCTTCTACCGTGATCAAGATCCCAGGGACAAATGCGTGGTGAAAACGGTAGTAATGGTAGACAAAGACAAAAAAAAAGAAAGCAACAAAGAGGAGCTTTTGCGTATTTGGTTTTGCCAAAGGAAACAGAAGTCGTGCACAGACAAAATATTTAAGCGGTAGTTAACAATTTATAAAAAGATAATCACTCTGGTGGCCTTAGGATTCAATTAATATCTAACATCGGCCCCTTGGCACTTCCGGGAACTGAGTATCTTGGCGATCTCCGACGATGTTTTGAAAGAAGAGAGAAGAGAAGGGAAAAGAAAAAAGAAGATGCTTCTACCTCGATTTACAACTCGGTAGAAACTCGCGTCGGCTGTCATCATACGATGACACGAAGAGAATCGAGAAGAAGAAACATGAGAGGACGGAGGAAGATCGTGGACAGCGCGAAGCGGACGCAGAAGACTGTATCGGGAATGTATGAGAGAAAATCGGAGAAGGGTATTTAGACTGTTAGGTGAGAATTCGAATGAGTACGAATGAAAATATGTATGTATGAGAGAGAGAGACTGAGTAATAATGCTCCGAATTCGCCGTTATTTCCCTGAATAGGGTGACAGTCTCCCAGGCTAGGAACCTCGGCATGAAATTGAAAGATTGCGGAGTAATCGGACGATACGTACGCCACCGAGATTTCTATCGAGGATTATTTCTCTTCGTTCTTTCATAGAAGTGGAACGGAGAGGCGATGTACAAAACAAAATTAAGAAAAAAAGAGTGATTCTCAAGGCCCGAGGCATGCCCGAGCTTTTTGAAAAAGAGATGTATGGCATCGAGTTTGCCTCGTTTCCGCGCCCGAGATGTGTTCGATTTCTTGTGTACTTCATCATTCGCGTTATTTTTATCTTTCTGCTGAGTCTCGTGTAGCATGTTGGCATACACTCGCATTAAAGAGCGCAAAATTTAATCAAGTGTCAAGATGAAAAGAAACGAGAGTAAGTAAACATGCTGCGCAACCACAATCGATGAGCTGTTACCCTCAAAAGGGGTAAATTACGTACGTAGGCTGTGTTACATTTCCCACGGACTTGTTAAGAATGGGTTGAACAAAGAGCGCGACGTGCGTCATATTGTTGCTCTCGCAATTCATGTACGTGACTTCGCAAAAAGAGAAATAAATTTTGCGACCACGCAAGCTTCTCGCGGATGATCGTGGAGCAACGCCGCGCACGTGTGCATGCATAGCGAATAGAACTTCATGTAAATTAAAGCTCGCGAAGGAGAAGAATATATGTCGTATTGTATGAATGTATTGAACGAGTGAGAGTTGATCGAAAAATAGACGAGACTGAGAGTTTGACGAGAAAATCAGAATGAGCTGATTGAATATGTATGAGAGATCGAGTGGCTGAAAAGAAATGGAGACCGTATGAGACACACAGACAAAGACGGAACGTCATTACACACCAGCTAAGAAACACTGCCAATATAATTGTAATTAAGAACTCTACGACATTAATTAATTATTCTTACTATTATTGTAAAGTACGATTGTAAAACCCCAGACATAATACGAATAGCAACAGCGATAGAAATAACACCATTCAATTTAGAAACTGTGCATTCTGGAGTATCCGATTTCTGAAAGATTGAAATCGTGGTATTCCTATCGCTATCACTATTCCCTCGCATTATGCCTGAGGCTTAAGTGTATAATCGAATAGATCTCTAGCTGACGCGCGAGAATATGTAGTAAGGAGGATATGTAATAAGAAGCGGCCGTTCCGATAATGCGTCGTTGTCACGTCCGTTCCACGATATTTTAATGATAAATACTTTTTCTCAAACTGCCCGCGTATGAGAGGGTGTTCCGTGCACGCGGCGTGCACGGCGCGTCGCGAACGCGAGGCCGCGAGTTGTAAATGTAAATACTTAGTTGAAATTATCGTAACGAAACGGCATATTACACGAATCCTATACTCGCAACCGTAGGTTTGCTACCCATCGCCACTAAAGCAAGCCACTTGCGAGCTATCTAAAAAAGTATATCTCTCTGTATCCATTGATTTTCGAGCACAGCGTTCCCGCGAGGGCGGCACGCATACGGCGGTGGATTTTTCCTTCCTTTTGAGGAAATCGAAAGATAAACACCGAACATAAACGCGTCACTGCCAGAATCACGCACTGCCAGCCCCGTCGTTCTAACGACGCGCCTCTAACGTAGTATCTCTCTCTATTACACGAGCATATATTCGTTCGTATCGTGCTTCTAAAAAACTCATCGTCGGCTCTTTTCTCTTTATACGTACATACATACATTATACATACATACATACTCACACACATGGCCTAGCCGCAGCCACCGTTTTTGAATTTGTATATTCTTCGAGTATATATCGTCGCTTCTAAAGAAAGATTCATTAACATAACATTTTGTGAATTTATTTATTAAAATTAAATTATAATTAAATTCAGTTTTTATGTTTGGACAACATTCGTAAATTCAAGGCAATTAATTATTCATACCTTGAAAGTATGTCTAGAAGTTTATTCTTTTTCGAAGTAAATTCTGAAGTGAACAAGTAATGCAACAAGTTGATAAGAAACAAATATAAGTTGTTTCACTCCAAATTTATTACACTAATATATATCAATTCAGAACTTTCTTCGAAAAAGAACAAGCTTTATCTAAATGAAGAGATCATTTATTTTTAACTTTAAAAGATTAATTAGATTTATATAGTCTTCTTTAAGATCGGCGATATTCTCCTGGCGCTCATGTATCGCGCACTGCCAAATTTTCATTGAGCACATGATCTAAGGCACTGCCAGTGAGACATACAGAAGTGTAAAAAGAGATATCATAGGTTCTGCCGAGGAGTCCCACATTTCAAATCGACCTGTATTTCATCGGGACTCCTCAATGCCATACGATGTCTCATGAACAATCTTCATGCGTTCTTGATTCCGCTTTTGGGCCGAAACACGATAAGATATAAAAATGAGAAACAAAGAAGCAAAAAAATAGCTACTATTAGAGTAATCTTAATGTATTAAAATTTACAAAAAACATAAAAATTCGAAATTTCACTTAAAAGACATTTGAAAGATAAAAACATTTTTGTTAGATTTTAAGCGTTTGTGTTACTTTCAAAGTGAAATTCTATATTTAATTCTTACTTTTTTCTTTTTTATCTTCATTTTATATTTTATTGTGTTTCGATCATTCATCATATATTCGCCTAATTTTGTTCTTTTGTGGCGCGATTATCCCCTCTTTCCGATTGTTATTTTTATCGTTTCATCCTATCAATTTTTTATCGCACAATCTCTGCTCATGTAAAACGAATTGTCAATCAAGATTATATCGATTAGGCAAGGGACCAATTTTATCTTTTATGTACGTGAAAACTTATCTGCCATTTCTGGCATAAATAATCGTTTTCATGGAATATGTCTTTCTTTGTAACCGACCAATTAGATCGATCGTATTTCAAGACTTTTTAGTTAATATGCAAATTTAGGTTTAATTTATTAGAGAGAGAAAACGAGCTGAGCAGAGATTCCTTTAGTTATTAAGTTATTTTCTTTTTTTATCATTTTCTTAATATTAGTGAAAGATGAAACGATGGAAAGTACTTTCGGTTTAAATCGCGCTTGATCTCGTGGAATGGAAGAACTGCGACAAGTGGTAAAGAATGAGAGAGAGAGAGAGAGAGAGTGTGTGTGCGCGTGAGAGAGAGAGAGAGAGAGAGAGAGAGAGAGAGAGAGAGATGGAGAGGAAAGCTCTCTTCGAATGTTCTTTCAATTATATTCTCGCGATATAAAATTAAATTCAAACGGATGAGCAATATAAAAATCATGGAAAGGTACAATAAAGGTACGTTAAGTTTTAATTTTTTGGACGAGCTCGGTATGGTACCTTAGCGATCCTGTTTACGATAAGTTTATTCGAGTTGCGAATATATTTAGAACGTTCTTGTGTATAATTATGTAATGGAGAGTCTAATTCCGATTAAGTATTTTCTACGTTGTATTCTCTCGTGCGTTATTTCCCTGTTGTAACTAATTGCGAATATGAATTACATCTGCGTTCATTGACTACGGTTACACAGACACCTTTAATCGGGTTTAATATTCATAGTTAGTAACTGGCTAATCCATTCTTTAGAGGAATAGCTATGATTGGTCAGTTTCATAACTACGATGTTATGTTGTCACTAGCGAAGAAAACGAATCGACTGCATTTAGCTAAAAAAAAATTTTTAGGCTGTGGCGTGGCGGTCGCATTTTTTTAACATGCACGAATCGACAGCGGTAAATAAATTTTCTTCTGTAAACATAAAAGATCAAAAAATACACGTGGTCTAGCCACATACACATGTACGTAACTGTAGCGTCTCGTGTATTTATCATTGTTCGTACTATCGGCCTGCTGATAATTCTAAATTATCGTTGTAGAATCAATATTGAATTTTTTATAATAATAATAATAAAGAGATGGAAGGCTGAAAAGAAAACGGGGGGGTACGCGTAAAAGCAGCGTAAAACGATTTGTATACGTTTGTAATGCACGAAGTCTGGCCGGAAATCATCTCATTTCTATGATTTCTGGTTTTCTTTTTTTTTTTTACACATGTTTCGTGCATTTTTAAAGTAGAATTATATAAATCAATCCACGCGATGCTGCGCAATACATTAAATAATATAAAGGGAAACGTTATGAAGTGTTCTCTAAATTAATTAGGTCTGTATTACCGTGGAAAAAAGAGTAAAAAATATAACGAAATACATGAACACTCATTCTTTTTTTTCCTATTGCGTTTTTGGAAAGAATTTTGCGGAACATACATACACCTACACACATTCACATAAATATATACATCTGTATATTTAGTTTTTTTGAACGGTGCGTGCGAGAACGTGAAAGAGAAAAAGAGAGAGAAAAACATTAGCTATAATCAATATAGGAGAAAGAAATATATAATGGGTGCGAGAAAGGGAAAGAATGAGAGGAAAGAATGAAAGGGAAAAAATGCGAAAGAAGTATGAAGAGGTACAGGAGGTTCTGTGGGCATCGTATTTTTGCAGAAATTAGAAGAAAGCGCAAATGAATGGAATATGAAAGAATTAAATTTTACCTGTGAGATTCTCCCTATCTACTTAATCAGAGATTTCATTAAAATAATTATCTAGTAAATGCAAATTATCTTATTTTCAGAGAATAAATTTTACTTTTTTTTTTCTAAAAATCTACGCGAAAAACTTAAGAAATATTCAACAGAATACTAATTGCATAAATTTTCCACTTAAAAAGATTCGTGAAGCTAAAAAATTAAAAAGTGACAAATTTATTAGATTGCATTAATTTATTGGACGTGGATTTATTAGACATTGGAATATCTATCCGTGAATAAATTTAGATGTACGCAACTAATTTTTCGCGTGAAATTTCTTGAATCGTTCTGAGTCTTCAAAGTTGAGAAAGCGAACTTTTACACATGTACACAAACTCGAGGATCTCACATGGCATTGACGAAAGAAGGAGTAAGCGTTACAAACATGCAAGGGCTCGGTGCGGCTTTTCAGTTTTCGTCGTACTCGATCGTCATTGTACGTGGATGTAGCAACGTGTCAATAGAAGTTACAAGGCTTGTAAATGTATAAAGGAAAAGCAACAGCACACCGGGAGATACGGTCGCAGCGGATATTATTTTGAGCGGACGGCGGCGAGATGGAGATCGAGAGACATAATTTTTCGACCAGGTTTCTTTGCCGCAGCTCAGGAATTGTAAATAATTGAATGTGACGCGATATACAAAGGCCCTCCCCCGAGATAAGTGCATATAAATATAGCTTATTACAGATATAGTGTTTGCATTTATTATAAATTCTATGTAAAAGCGTGATGAGAGATTCAAGCGATCGCGACGAGGGCCGCCCATATCTTAGTTAGTGAAACACCGTTTATTCGTATAATCAGTATTAGAAATGTCTTTCTTCCTCAGTTCCAAAGAATTCTGTAAATCACCGCGTATTTTTGTTATTATTTAACTCGCCAATTTTATTCGATCGATTAATTTTGTTTTTTTTTTTTCTATAAATAGTGTATGATATAAACCGTATTATTACGATAGATATCTTTATTGTGCTTTGTGCTGAGCCCTTTACCGCATTGATAATACCGATATTGATCGCGGCCCTGCGAGATTGCTTCGGTTAGAAAAGTGCTTGTACTTGTATAAAAGTAGGAAAATATATTGCATAGTTTAAACTAATATGGTTTATAGCGTGTAGAAAAAAACTTGAAGTATATACACGAGCGGGACGACGAAAACTGATGAGCTCACTTATTTACCATTTAGCTTCGTTATCTCGCAAGCCCTATAAGTTCTTAAAAGGAAATGGGAAGACAATATTTCTCGCGCTACGAATGAAGCGGCGAGGATCGAGTATGATTTCAATCACCTGAAATATATCGGCCCAGATATTTAGCCAAACGATCTCACGATTTCTCGTCGCTTCGCCGAGGTCGATATAGAGCTTCTCATATCCAACAAGACTCGACAAGACTCAAATTGCGTAGCAAAGAGGGTTGTTTCGCACTGCCAAATAATAATAAAGGAAAAGACAACTTGCGTTCATTGTGTGGATCGACCGATCGTTAAAGCACCGCCGGTGTTCATTAATCCACATAGTTGTTCTATGAAAATGAAAAAAAAAAAAGGAAAAATTCGGAATAAAAGCTAGCAAAGAAGCGAAGAGCTTTTCCCGAAGTCCGAGCGAATAAGAGATGAATAAGAGAGAAATATCCGAACGTCGAACAGTGCTTTGTCTTTTTTGGATATTTTCATGTACAAACACGAATGACAGTTTATAGCTCAAGAACAGAACATTAAAGAGATAGATATTGTAAGAGAATAATAATAATTTCACGGTTGCGATATCGTATTCTTGTTGTGTCTCTTTACTTACCATTCCCGAAAATAATAACAGATTCCTAATCTTCAGTCAAGTCAAATAATCTTCTTCTTACTCTTGTTTCGACCCATCAAATCTAATTCGATATTTAATCGCTAAAACATTATGAATCGAAAATTTTTTTATAACCCAAATATAAAAATAAATAAGTTACAAGATTCCGATTAAAAATAAAATGATGTAAATATTTTGACACATGTCGGAATATGGAAAGTTTATCGCGACATTATACAAACTAACAGTAACATTACATCACAGTGTTACAATTTCCCATACAACAATATAAATGTAATACAATGCATGTTGTATGTTATGTTGTTGAGTAAAGAAAATTATAATTAAAATAAAATTATATATTGATGTAATGTTACTGTTAATTTATTTTCTGCAGGTATTAAGTTTTAGAATTGCATAATATTGGATTGAGGCGGAGACTGGATATATTAAGGAGAATCTTTCATCTCTCGTACATTTTCCAGAGTCCCCAGAGGATGACAATGAAAAGAGAACCTCAGACAGATTAGTTGAACATGATTGATTATTATTCATCGTCGAAACATTGCACGTACTTTGCAATTTACAATACAATACCTATAATACAAAATACTAATAGTAATTGCTTGATAATAATATTAATGATAGTGATAACTGAAATATGAAGATGGAGGACAGAAGGAAGAGGATGAGGGGAGCGAGATTAAACGTAGGAATGCTAGACGATAATAAAGAGTGGATTCAAAAATTCAGTCGGTCGCAGTACAATTATCGAGCTACGGCTCTCAATGGCTCTCCTTGGCACTTGCCGTTCTCACGTCAGAGCGTGGTATACAGAGTGTCACGAGAAATGCACGTACGAATATATTCCTTCGTAAAATGTCGCCGATCCTTTCTTACGGAAGTTTCATCAGGAAGATTAAATAGTGGATGTAACAAACATTTGGAGTATCATCGAGCGGATCGAGCATGAATGATACAAAACCAATACATCAATTGTTTATATTAATTTGCATTTGCTCATTCATGATTTTACTACTTAGCATTGAATACTTATTAAAATTTCCCGCGGGCAAGTAATAAAATCTTTTTTCTTTTTCGAGACACTCTGTATCGCACATGTTGCGTTCCCTATGAGACGCGAATTAATCGCTAACGGGAGTTGAACTCATATGTGAGAGAGAGAGAGAGAGAGAGAGAGAGAGAGCTCTCCAGAAGGAATTAACTAATCCGATAGAACCATTAAAAATCGCGAAGTTTCACGTTGCAGTGTGTTTTAGTCCTCACATTGCAATCTTGCGAACCGGTGATTTTAACGGTATTTCCACAACATCCGAGACATCACGTCTTGAATTTTCCGTGGCCGATTAATCCTCGTCTCATGTAGGGAACAGCCCTGTGTTGCGCGTTTTGTGTGTGTGTGTGTGTGTGTGTGTGTGTGTGTGTGTGTGTGTGTATATACATATACTATACATATATAAATACTTTACTGGTAGGTTTTAACAAGGAAGTCATCCGCGTACGCGTACAGCAATAATCCTCGGATCCCGATTCTTCGCGTGTGCCTCAGGGATCACGATCGATCACGCGTAGCGAAGAAAAAACACGGAAGAAAAAACGAGGGGAACAGGGAGGTGGAGGGAACAACTAGATTACAAAGTGTGTCCTCTTACGCGTCATCGTGTGTTACGCAATTCATTAACTCTCTCGCGTAAATTTTGATATATAAGACTACTATATTACTTTTGGCAGGAATGTCGTAATTATATATATAATATATATATATATAATCTCGGCCGCAAACCGTGCTCGACGCTTAGCGCATCTCCTGGTCCACGTAGCTGATGTGCACGCACTCCGTACGGACGCCACGTGGCCGCACGCGCCACGTTCACGGCAAAGAAAAATAAAGCCTCGTCTCTCAGCCGATCTTTCTGTTTGTTGCATTGTACGAGCCGTCGTGATGCACGCGTGTTATATATTATTTTTCGCTGACCTGCAAGAGTTTAGGAAATAATCTCGCAAATGATACGCGATTCCGCACAGCGTATATATTAGGTGTAGTAAAAAGAAATCCATTATTTTTGCATGAAATTGAATGGAAAAATAATGGATTTCTTTTTACTACACCTAATATCTGGTGAACATCATCGGATGTGTATTATCGGATATGGAATAGTTTCGCGCGTATTCATTAAAGTAATATCTTATGATTTTTCAATTTGTGGATATTAAATATAATATCGGCTTTCTTTATTTTTTTAACTAAATATTATTTTATAATATTCAAATTAAATCTAAAAAAAAGTCATCATTTAAAAAAAAAATTTAAAAAGATAAATATGTAAGATGTGATGCGCAAACGCAGATACATTATAATTATTTTAATAATTTCGTACCGAAAAATAATATCTTAACATAAAAATATCCAAACATCTAAATATCTCGCGGATCATTTTTGTGTGTGTGTGTGTGTGTGTGTGTGTGTGTGTGTGTGTGTGTGTGTGTGTGTGTGTGTGTGTGTGTAAAAGAACGTTCAAGAATATACTTGGTATTTACGCTGTGTTGAATCTTGCTGTTTGTATAAAAAAAAACGACGACGATGAAGTATATTGAAGGAACATTTAAAAACGTATGATTGACTCGGCCTCTCCCACATCTTAAAAACCACACGGCGACTCACGCGCGCTCGCACTTGTGCTGCACAAAATGCGATTTTTGCTTTTGTTCAGCGTTCGCGAAGGCGTAGAAACGATAATCAAGAAGGTTCAGTGTATACGTGTGTGTGTGTGTGTGTGTGTGTGTGTGTGTGTGTGTGTGTGTGTGTGTGTGTGTGTGTGTGCGCGCGTGTGCGTGCGTGCGCGTGTGTGTGCGTGCGTGTAAATATTTGCAATTAATTTGCAAGATTTTAGACCGCGCGCTTGTGCGAAGAGAATCCAATCCAATCATTAAAGAGCTTCATCAATTTCATGCTTGCGAAAGATATCTCGCCCGCAATGATTTTGATTTGCATTCATATTTGACAGTGATGTATGGATAAAAAGTTTTCCAGCTTCCTTCCTGCTCAAGGAAGTTTTTCACGATGGAAAGAGTATGACTTACTTTACACAAGCTGGAGTAATGATGGTGCATTATAACGAAGTATAGTGCTGCACATCCTTTTGTCACGCGACTACGCTTTCTCGAAGGATTCATCAGTGGAGCGTTATAGTCGCCGTATAATTATAATAACAATGTTCTAACAATAATATTAATATAATAATAAAATTATAATACTAATATTAATAATATTTGCAATTATAAGCTAGAAAGAATCTCTAATGACTTCGCGAGTAGAGCTTTGTGATTAGGCGTTTGAGCAGTGTCTAGACACGAGAGAAACTAAAAAACCGCGCTTGTTCAATTAACAACTAATCAGTTACGTGATATTTGCATCACTGAAATCGTCACCGTCAATACTTCGTCGGATTAGAAGGGGATCGAGAGTAAACGAGACTACTGTAGAGTGCTTTTGCTTAAAATTGGTTTAGAAGCGGCGATTTGCAAAAATTGTCTCAACAGTTCCATGTTCTCGGAGCGAAGAGTGTCGTGTCGTGTCGTGTAAAAGTATTAAAACACCTCGTAGTTCGATAGAAACATGAAAAACAAACCGATATGCATTGTACATTCACAACTCACGCACGCGTACACGCATCAAATGCATTTTCTTTCTTTCTATCTCCATCTCAACTGTTCGTCTTCTTCCGTCAGTATGTGTATATCCGTTCTTTCGTGCCCTTAGGCCGCTCACGTTCTCTCTACGACGCAGCGAATCGGTTTGCGAATCTGTCGACTCACTCACGGACAGGCTGGTGATGGACAAATTTATAATCGACCGTGCGCTCGTGTGTGACAAACCAATCCTCTATTGTAGTGCAATCGAACGTACGCTCACACTCGTAAACTTACTTGGTAAAAACGCGCTCAATTATTTTCTCGGTATACTTCCTACGACTCCTAGACGCTCGATTAGAATACGATTTACTCTTGGAAAAAAGTCCAAGCGATCGCGCTTTATATACGCTCGCGCGAATCGTCGCGGTTTAGTCTAAATTTAGTGCGCTCGTTTAGTGCGCGGTGATCACTACCGAAAAGGCGGAGAGCCTCTAAATATATTGACTTCGAAATCGCGATGTATGTGTTAAAAATTTTCTTCTGCTCGCCCATCAGGAAGTAATATACGAATAAATCATTCATATATGATCTGTGGTTTTCTCTCTACGGTAATCGACCGCCCGACGCCTTCACCTGATTCCCGGCAACCTTGGGAATCGCGCCAATTATCTTGACACGATTCTGCGCTATTGTCTGCTGCTGCTGTTGTGTTTGCTGTTTGTTATCGCAGAACTGCGGCGGAGGTGCGAACACCACCACTTCCTGGTCTTGGCCGCCGGTAGACGGACCGGCGTTGAATTCCGGCGGCGGCGGTACGAAGAGATCATTGTTCTGCTCTTCAGCATCAGCTTCGATCGGAGGCGGTAACTGCGCCAGGCTGACTGCATGCCTGGTCAATAAACCGCTGCCTCCATAGCCTGGTCGTTTGGTCTGATTGCTCTCCTTTTCGATCGGATTGGCGCCGGTTAGCAGAGTGCCTCCCGGTATTGAGTGCTGGTTGCTCTCCTGATTAGCCAGATTCCGTGCAGCGGTGTCGTCGAAGCCCATCGGTGGACCCACCGGCACATCTTGATCTGAGCTGACGCCGCTTGAGCTGTTGTCGCCGTCCTCGATGAGCGATTGCTGCGTTTGCTGCAAGAGAAAATCGTTCGGATGACTCTTGGACGACTTTAATTGCGTGCGCACTTTCTGAATCTCCTCGACACTAAATGAATGTGGTAGCGAACCACTGCCCGAGGAACTCGAGCCAGATGTGTTGGAGTTGCCGGACGTTTCTCGCGTTGCTTCCAGCTTCTCTCGTGCTGCCGCCTTCTCTAGCTCCTTCGCAATCTCCGATTCGCCATCTTCATCTGTTTCGTCTTCGCCTTCATCGTTTTCCGACTCCGACAAACTGTAATCTGGCTCGGGGATTGGCGGCGCCGAGGAAGGTGGTGTAGGTGTTCCATTCGTGCCGGACACGATCGACGAAAGATTTGTGACGGACGAGCTGGTGCTCACGACAGTCTTCTTCTTTCGCTCACGAATACCAGCCGTGCTGTGACTCCTGGTGGTTTTCAACGGTTGTGCGTACTGATTATTGACCGAATTATTACTGTTTCCGTTACTGTTCATATTGATATTGGTATTCAGTGCCTGTTGGCTGCCGGTCGACTTGAATGTTGTGCTGCTCGGTGTGCCGCGTAGACTGTGAGACTTCCTCAGATGTGGACGATTAGCCGGTAGACTACGCGAGCGGTATCCAACAGTCTTCATATCTTCCGGCGAGGCGTACAGCTTTGCGCTATTCGACGGCCGAAAACTCGACATCACTCCATAAACACCATCGACTGTAGCTGCTGCGAGTTCTGCGTGTAATAAATATAACAATATTTATCTTATGGTGCAACAAAATATTGAAAGAATTAAAATATTATACTGTATTAGAGATATACTTATTTTGATCAAAGCCTAGAATAAATTATTTTAATATGACGGGGGGTTCTAAAATAAAGTTGGCAAAAAATGATTATTACCTTTGACTTGCTGGATGTGCGCCATATTATCGTAAACCGAGGCTGGCGTAACAACATCTGGCACGTTTGCGCCAACATTTACCTTGACGACTTGCCCGACCGGCGGAGGTGGCGGCGGATGATTCGGAGGTGGAAGCCCATTTCTACCGTTTAGAGCATTTACGTCTTCCTGACTTCTATGACATTTGGGCGCCAGAAGGGACGATGACTGCGCTTGCACGTTGAGATCCGGTGTGCTATGGAAGTCCCTGTGAAGATCGGAACCGCCGCTCAAGCCACCAAAGAAGCGTACTCTTGATTGCGACTGCAAACGTAAGAACAAGAGGCTTGTATGGACTTGCAAATACCGACGTCATCGTCTTGCTAACTTTGAAAAACTTGGAGTGTGAAGAATTTACAAAATTGCAATTTAAAATTTTGTGAAGAGACGAGAAATAGAGTGAAACAAACAGTAAAAGGAGAAATATGATACAAGGGTAAAAGCATATTCCTGCTAAGCGTGAACTCCAAGCTACCGTGATCAACTACTATTACTGTTTTAGCAAAACGTCATTTAAGTGTTAATATTATCGAATACTGCGAAGAAAGTAGTTATGTTCTTTTACGTATTATTATTAGCCTTCCATGCTTATAGAACCAATCCTGAAAAGCGACTTAAAAAACTGAGCAAAATCGCTGAACTTGGTTAAATGCAAATGCGGCAATTAGTTAATCATACTTGAGGCGTGAACACGAAGCTGAACAGTGGCACCTAACGCCCTCGCGGACGTCAGATTTCTTTTCATTTAGCAAATGGCTTAGTCACCTGAAATCATGCAAGCCATGGACGAGCTAGAAACAAAGTATTTTCGATCAGTAATACAAGTAGTAGTCCTCATCATCTCGCTCGCACCAGGACCGTCCTTTGCTGTGCGCTCGCACCGGTTTACGCGCAAACTATAACACACGTGCAAAAGAAAACAGCCACCATTACCATTGCCCAAAGAGAGGAGCGTTCACCGAACGCCGGACGACACTTTCGACTTTTGGACTTTGATGACTCTGGTAGACTTTTCTTATGGGGTAATCTCCTTAACCATCGAGTATTGCATCAACGAATTACTATCGATGGATATGATATACAAGGAAAATAAGTAGTGAAAAAAACGTGTCTATTAGATTCTATGGGATGATTAAAAATATAAGTTGTATCTAAAGGGATGTCAAAAAATTCGATCAAACTACTAATGGATGAGATGAACAATCAAACAGACAAATAAACAAATTAACAGCTAATATCTA
>Ga0157364_1001765_pt1 | contig 19008 bp, 13 predicted proteins | sample AttsexASBM2_FD_111476 | JGI IMG/M metagenome (GOLD analysis project Ga0157364, IMG submission 111476) | Fungus gardens microbial communities from leaf cutter ant in Ribeirão Preto, State of São Paulo, Brazil - Atta sexdens ASBM2 | ecosystem: Host-associated > Fungi > Mycelium > Unclassified ...
ATAAAAATAGTTTTTATCGATTACATGTATTAATAAAAAAAAGTTCACGAAGTTATATTGTTTACTTTTTAAAGCTTCGTTTTCACATACATAATAAGTAATTCATTAAATATTTATTTATCGATATCTTTCCTTGTTTGATGATAAATTAATCAAAAATTTACTATAAATTTTTTATGACAGTTGTTAGATTAAATTGTTATGTTAAGATTAATGCCCTTGTTTAAAAAAATTTATCGCTCAGTTAACTGCAATTTTTATTTTTAACAATAAATGTCAAATTATTTCATTTTTCTTCACTTTTTGTGAAAAATATGAAAAGAAAAAGTTTTGAAAGGACTGCAATTTCTCGTACGAATTATGTATCAAATCATGTAATCTCATAATCTTTACTTTCTATGCATTCTCTGAGTTCAAAAAGATAGAGACTTATTCACCTACGTGTTAAAATCACCATTACTCCGGATTCTGAATCGATGCGGAAACTTCGCTCTAAACGTCAACTTCTTTCAACCTGACTCGACTTTTATCGTATATATACTCGCGTCGCTCGCAAAAGCCTACAACGTCACCCACGGTGAACTTTTGTTTGACAAATTGCTCTTGTCGGAACAACGATTGCAATCGATGGGTGCGATGGTGAAAAAAAGAAGAGAAGGAAAACGAAAAATGACACTCAAAATAAAAAAAAGCAGGAATATGTGGACGTGATATCGGATGTCGTTGTTGCGTGTATTTATTTATGACAAAGGAAACTAAGGACAACGAGGGTAAACGTTGCTGCATCGAGTAACACAGCATCGCGCACGTTGCTTTCAACGTTACCAGAATTTCTAATTGACAAGAGACAACGGGCCCCACGTTCAGACCCTTAGAACAATTTCCACCAAATTTCGATTATTAATCTCGAAATTAATATCACCTTAATCGGCGATTAATTCAAAAGATAAAATTGTATACAGCAAGATTTTTAGCTACATCATCCGCCGTCCATGATATTCAATTTTCTTTCAAGTGTGTCAAATAAAAGAATTAATAATTCCATATTATTAAAATTGTACAGTCACGAAATTAATAATGCGCCAGTATCGATTTCTTCAAACTGTTTTCCAAGTATTTAAAATTGTGATTCCACGCTCTTATTACGGTTACTGATAATTTCACATTTAGTCCAAATATAAATTATTAGTGCCATAATGCATATACAAAATCATAATTTTCATCACCTGGAAAATATTGAGTTGTCCGGAAAGTTCGTGCCGATGTTGAAGAAAAATTGAAACGCAGAAAATTTAAATTTTAATATACAAATTTAAATTTAAATTTTAATATAACATTTATTAAATTATATAGGTTAGTCGGCACGAACTTTCCGGACAACCCAATAGTTTAAAAAAAAATCATTGATATAATGTTCGATAATTAATGACTATAATATACACATGTTTATAAAAAACATAATTTAACAAATGTATCCTTACAAGTAATAGCTTTGAAATTACACGACGCTAGATACACTTTCATGTAACGCATGAAACATAATTCGAGGAATTTGTGAGAGGAAGGAAAAGAGATATATATATATATACATTTCAAGAAGATATAGATAGAAAGTATAACTGAGAAAAACAGACTTGTGAATACTTATTGATTCAAGTTCTATGCTGTCAAGAATCATGAAAGTTGTAAGTTATATGTATACATTTAAATTCGGGATAGAAAGAGATATGCGATATACTTGAAAAATTCTATAAGATTTATCATATAATTTAAAAAAATGAATTTATATGATGTATTCTTATTTCTTTTATGAAATAATTTTGTAACGAAATAATTTTTTGAGAAAGAAAAAGAATTAGCTTTATATACCTATAGCTATATATAGCGCTATATGCCATATATCACAATATGTCATGTTGTCACGAATGTTGATCCTACAGATTTTTTGTTCCATAACTCGCTCGAAACTATCTTAAATGATAGATTCTCTGACAAATTCATAGCCAAGCTTTAATAAAAATACCAAAGAACTCATACACACATATTTTTTATTGCAACTTTCTGTTAATATTATTTTTTGTAACTCGAATTTTATAACTCGAAAAGTATCGCTACCTCAATATTTTTATAAATAAAAAGTCGAATCTACGGAGAATCTACAGAAAAGTATATACTATACGCTAATGGTAATTATTTGTTTCAAATGTATTTAAAAAATTCATATATTCGCAAATCTATCATAAATTTATTCAATTTATTCAGTAAGTTTAATATTTCAATCAAGATTATTAAAACAAATTCAACTTATAATGTGATTGTTTCTTTGATCAATTTTATAATTTTATAACTCTTCAACGGAAAATAAATTCTTGTTTTAAATACATATTAATTCTTCTAAAATTTAATTTAATAAGTATATTTTATAATTATTATCAAGAAAAAATATTCTTTGTTAAGGATAATATTATTTGAAACAATAAATTGAGTAATTACTTTTCTTAGCAATAGAATAATTTTTCTATATGTAGCATTAAAATGTAAACATTTAGAGGATCATTTTGAAATCCAAAGTATTTACGGTAATATAATAATTGCTAGCGTAAAAATAATTGAATATCAACATAATGCTGAGGTATAAAGGCAATTCAACGACCAACCAATTTTAAAAGGATCCTAATAAACAACAGTAATGTCATCTCCCCTTGTAAAGTTTCACGCACCGGACATAAGTACAACTGGAAAGGTCATATTGAAATATGAAAGTCAGAACAAAATTATAACGAGAAAAGAGAATGTAAGTTGCGCGCCAAGACTTGGCTTTAAAAACCGGGTAATTCTAAACTTGTCGCGCCTGTATTTTCCACACTGTGTCGCTGTTTCCCGCCTGTCGCCTACAAGTCGCGTACAATGTCCATTTCATTACACAATCTTTGCAAACGATCGATCTTTTTGAAACAAATTGTTTTCGGTACACTTTTCGTGTGAAACAGAAGCAAAATTTTGATCCTTTTACCTTCAACATTGTCAAATTTTTATTAGCAAATTTTAAATATGGCGGAAGTCATTTGTTAAACGCAAAATACAGAGAGCAAATGTAAATAGACAAGCACTGTTTGTATTTCATTTAAATCTGACAATGAGTCGATGGTAAATCGTGCGGTATCGCGGCAGAATCAAGGAGTATTCCTATTGAATAATGAAGAACAGACTTACCGAGAAGACAGAGCCAATCGAATGATCGACGAATGCGCGTCGAGTTACACCGAGTGTCCTCACCAGTCCTCACCGCTAAGCGATCGGAGTAATCGGAGTCCGCCACAAAAGTTTCCGAAGAAACGCTCTTTCCGGGCGCGACAGGGTCCAAGTTTTCGAGTGGTGCGACGAAGAAGTCCGTCGAGAGAAAAAGAGAGAGAGAGAGAGAGAGAGAGAGAGAGAGAGAGAGAGAGAGAGTGATTGTAAACTGGAGTGCGAGGGGGAAGAAACCGATGCTTGGCACAATAAAGTGTAACACTAGAACACCACTCCGCCTTTACCGAACGCGTCACTGCGTCACTTTCGATAACGTCCGGTAACTGCCAGTAACTACCGTGGCCGGCCGCGCGTCATCTGCTACGTTTCACAACAATCCGGCGCAGCGCCGTTTTAATGATGACGCGCCTGGTGCGCGAAATAAAAGTAAGAGAAAAGAAAAGAGAAACCGTGAGCCACGCGGACGCGTCGCACACGCAGAGTCTTCGACCGCGACGCGAAAAAACACGTACGGGACGGAACGAAACACGAATCACACGCCGCTCCAGTCGCAACTGCCCGCTGCCGCCAACGACCGAACTCACCGAACTCTACCACTCTGCCTCACCCCCCCCTTCCTCCCACTACCATCCACTTACCACTACGTCACCGCTCACCTCGCCGTGCGTCGCGCCGCGCCGCGTCTGCGCCTGCGCCTGCGCAATCATCCTCCCTCCTTTCCTCCTGCCACGTTGCGTCGCGTCGCGTATCACCGCTACGCGAGGTTCAAATTCACCTTGTTTATTATCGTGACCATTCCCACTATTCTTTACCTTAACCAAGGACGATTTTGAAAAATCAACGTTTGAATAATCCGCACTTTCAAAAATAATAATTTTTTCTCTAACGATTCGTTCGTATTATTTCAAGTCTATAACAATTGTTATTGTATGTTGTTATACTTAATGTTACAGAGAACCGCGTGTTACAGAGAATCGTTATTATGATCATTTCTACTTTTTAGATTAATATTATATCTCTTGTGTAAAAGATAGGATTCTAAATTTTTATTTCTTTAATATTATGTTTTTAATTTATAGTTTTGATTTTCCACTTTCTTTATTTTCAGTAGTAGTAATCTATTATTTGCTTGATAAATACATTCTAGTACTTCTAGTATTAAATACATATTCGGGTAAAGAAAGAAAAGTAAAGATTTTGAGTGTAAAAAGTGCAAGCAGCGCAAACAGACATAATATCTTCAAAATATCAATGATAATAATCGATATAATTTTTTCTTTTATTGCTACTAATATAAAATAAGTAACAAAGTTTGATTAATTTAATTGGCGATTAATACAAGCGAGTATACAGCAAAATTTTTAACTGTATTATTCTTAATCTAATAATCTTACCTTTTGCGTGTCAAAATGTAAAAGAAAGGAAAAAATCTAATTAAAAAAAAACGGAAATTAATTTAAAATGTAAATTTTCTCTTGAAATTTCACATATAACGGGACATTAAAGAGGTGCCGTTAATCGAGTAACGAGACAATAATGTAATTAATTAACATTGACCGATCATTTATAGCATGGAGAAGTAATTGGTCACGCTCATACGTTATCGTGTAATTCAAACAATTTGACCGAATATAAATCAAACATTTAATATCGCCGCGCCCTGATAGCAGCGTGTATATCGTAATCCTTGATATCGCATTAAAAACGCGACAACAGCCGTATTACCACGTGTCTACAAATGCGCGTGTTAAGTATCGCAACATACGTACGTTATACGAGAGCGAGTTTCTCGTTAATTTGTAATTTGAGACAAATATGGCCCGACCACGTCATTTGCGTATCGGTGAAGCACTGCGTCTTCAGATCGTTGATCTGCCATAAAAGAGATCCTCGATGAGCGATTACTTTAATCGCAGCGGTTACTTTAATCGATTTAAGGGCCGATTCTACCAACGTCAGTTAACGTGTTGTCCATGTATTTATCTCTGTTATTATATCATTATGTTATATTACAGTCGCGATACTACCAGATGTAAAAAAAAATTGTTTAATGAACTAAATGCTGAAAATTAACCGATTGATATAATCAACTACAAAAGCAAAAAAAAGGAGCTTTCACCGCGTATGAGACGCGATCGTATGGAACACGTATGGAACTTTTTTTCTAGATTTTTTGTGCGAGCGAAACTTTTTTTATCCTCGAAATTTACAGTGATAATTCCGCTTCCGCGACGGAAGTGCGTTACGAGACAAAGCGATGACGCGTGTAACATGTACACGTATAATGTTAAACGATATAACGTGGTTATATCATGCGTGCATGTTCTCTTTCGCCACGAGTTATTTCAGACCGTAATAGATGCCTACGTACGCGCGCGCGAGCGTGTATTTGTATGTGAACATGCGCTGCTATATGTAAAAAGTACATGCAGGGGATCGAGTCTGGACAATGAACAGCAGCATGTGGCAAAGAGCAAGCGCAAGACTCTGGTTGCACACTAAGTATATATCACTTGTATGGCTACGGACGTCATGATAATGGCCAAATTTCCCCCCTTATTATCCTGTTTTTTTTTTATTAATTCTATTGTATATCGATCTTGTCTTATTACATCGATATTTAAAAAAAAAATCGTAAAGAAAAAAAAATGCGATTTAAATTACTAATTTTTTTTACTATCAAAATGGATAAAAACTACAATTTTTATAAATGCAAAGTTTTAACATTACATTCCTTATTCTTTTTCTTATAATCCCTGAAAAAAATCTTTTTTATTTTAGAACCTCTAATGCGAAGAATGTCTCAAAGAAAAGTTGAAAAAGTGAGAAAATATCGTCTGATTCGTTTTAAGTCCGAATCTATTAGGTACTTTCCATTTAACGACACAAACGTCGTTCTACTTCTTTTTGTATTTTATAAGACATTATTCTTGCATCGACTTGTGTCACCAAATAGAAAGCACCCATTGCAATATATAATATTGTAATATATAATACATTACCGCGTCGGAGTCTTGCGATTAGTGACCTTTCTTTCGAAGAAAAAACCTATCTTTTCGTTTTTTTTTATCTGAGATTTTATAAATTTAAGTTTTCAAACCAAATACGCTTCGATTTTCGTTTGTTTACTCACATAATCTATTATGTGTCGTTTATTGTCATTAAAATTCGGCGCATACACTATTATATCCGCTTGCATTATTATTTAGCTGAGAAAAAAATCTATGATAAAATAAATATAAAGTATTTCTGAAGCGTTATTACTCTGTCTTGTTATTTGCGTCATCAACCGATCCACCTGTCTCATGTTTATCTCTACATTTTGTTTTTTTTTTCTTCGAACAGCTGATCTCGCAGATATAGTATATGTATACATTAACCTGTGTCCACTCCTTGTCAATTCTCATATTTCATATGATTTACAAAAGAGCTTTCTATCCACTTCCAATCGTTTATAACATTAAAGCTGAAAGCGTTGATCCCTCAACATTTTTGTAAAGGACAAATCAACTTGAAAATGTTTGATTCTCAATTGAAAGAAAGTGCAATTAATTTGGGATGCACGCGATAACGAAAAAGATGGCCTCTTCCTTGAAGCGACCAAGTTTATTCCTTGGAGATACAGCATAGCCACTCGAGCGCGGGCTGCCGTGTAACCTGTTTTCATTTTTATCGTCGGCATCAGGTTTCAGCGCAGGTGAGTCGCGAAGGTGCCGGTCGGAGTGAACCTATATACACGGCACAACGTTTTCTTCTTCGTCGCAGAAATGTATTGACCTTCGAAATAAAGTAGCACATTGGTGGCAATCTACGCGCAGACATGCATTATATTTTTAAAAAACGATAGAAACAAACATAATATCGGGACGATATGTTTAAATCTTCAACGTTCGAATATTCTACGTAAGCAATGCAATTTACTACTAGAATCGTATTACGGTTTTGATTGTTACAAAATTATCTTAACGATACACATTCGCTAAAGAAAATACAACAAAATATCTTTCGTGAACGAATTTTGTCACATCGCGGTTGTGTAAATAACCTTGTTTAATTAATATACATGAATATACTTCATATTTGAATATTGCTCTAAATTATTTCTCAATTACCATAATATACATTTAATTTGCAAAATTTCTATCGTAGACATAATCATCCCCCTAGGTCACTATCATTGGTTAAATAAAACACGTTGGATTGATAATATGTGCTTAAACATGTAATTTACATCATAATTATACATTGTGTTAACGTTTTCCACAGGATTAGTAAAGTACTGCGCGATGATAGTACGCCCAAGTCAAGTGCGATGGAAGTATAAAACTCTAAAATGACCCTTTTTATTCGGGTAATATATATCTAGCGGTGTTTCTACGCTTTCTACGCGTTCTTATATAAAGAAACAAATGTCATTATTTTATTTCCCTAATTATGTTCTAATGCGCTAAATAAACGATTCCGATACTTGTTCGAGAACAAGCTTTCCTGCTCTTTCTTTCATTTCCTCTCATACGTACGCGTTTATAATAAAGCTTCTCGCATTCATCTATATATAGATTTGCTCTTTCACAATACCTCTCCCTTACTTTTACCTTCAACAATCACAGCTATAATCTTCGCTATCAAAACGTATTTTTGTTCTTAAACGGATTCTCCCCTTTGTAAGTACATTAGACACGACCGAAGAGAACATCGAATACGTAATGTTGCTTTTTTCTTATTACTTAGTTTACACGCTATTATGTACAGTTACGAATATCAACGCATCGTGAATCCGCGATACTCGCTTGAAGCATCGAGAGTACCAGGTTCTTTCTGGATGGACGACGCGATCATGAAAGACGATAGTTACTGTTCAAAACCGGTCGATCATTTGCGAGTGCGTGGAGGAGAGGGACAGCGAAGAAACGTGAGCAAAAGTAAGAGAGAAAGGGAGAGAGGAAAAAAAGAGAGAGGGAGAGATATAGTTTATCCTAAAATTTAAGAGAAAAAAAAAAACAGGAAGAGAGAATTCAAGTATCTCGAAATCGATGCGTATTATACAAATCTCTCTGATGAACAACAACGTAATTCAATCCTTATTGCAAGTTTTATCTCTTAGCCTTCTAAATCAATATCACTGAAACAGAGATCGCGATCAATAAAAATAGCGATCAACAGCGACAGTTATATAGAATGATTGGGAGTAAAAAAAATAAAAACTGATGCACAATGCTTAATAACGAGGATATGGAGTACACTTTGAATAATATAAATTGAGACATGATAACAGGAACTAGGATACACAAGACCGGCTCTAAGTTTTCTGCCGCTTCACAATTTTCTACTATTTTTATCTGCCTCCATTTTCTTCATTTATATTTTTCCTAATAATATTTCTGTAGACTTTTATCGATAACTATACATTGCACTAATGGCTGTAGATTTTGGTAAAGGTTTACCAAAACACATAATCGAAATACTGCATTGAAAGTTTGTCGCCTCTAACTATAGAATGTCGAATAATTGGAAAAAAAGTGAACATATTATGTTTGATAAAATCTAGAACAATGTTTTTATTACAAACGCCGTGCAAAGATTTTTTTATTCCTCTACATTCGATGTTTCCGATTAGTTAATCGCTTTTTAAAATTTTCTTAAAGCAAAGACCATTTCAAAATGAATCATTATTTTAATTATCTATTTTATATTCCACATTATTTAATTCGGCAAAATTTAATTCAGAAAAAGTCCATAACAAAGCATGACTTATAACTTGAAAAAAATTAACATTTTTTAAATATTTTCATTAAATTAAAAATCAATAATTAAATTTCACAAGAAACACTTTCACTTTTTATATCTACTTTTCAAATTTTGATTATTGCAAATATATCTTATGGATACTTGCTTTACTAATTTCTACAGCCGGCCATGTTAATGTATATGTATATGTTCCGTGCAAAATGAAAGAGATTTGGACAATACAAACAGAACAGTGATCTTAAAACATTGACTTATTGGCACCTCGTACAACATTATGTTATCACATATTAAATTATCACATGTGATAATATAATTGTCAGTCCGCCATACAATATTAAATAGATTTTTCATATTAAATAAATTGGATTCAGAATTCGACGACTATATTTAACGTTAATATGCGATATAAGGGTATTGTCGCTCGTGAAAATGAAATCTGGAGACATTCAAGTAAGAATTTGATGAATATATAAATGAAAATAAGTCTGTGTAAAGCATTACATGACATGATATACCTATATTAATTTCTATTAATTTCGCGGAATGCTTTAAGCTGATATTTATGAGATTTTATATATGTAAGTAGGCTACACAACATTTTATTGTAATAAACTGATAATAAATAGTGCCATTATTTTTTCGACTATAGAGAGAAAATATTCTGCTCGACTTACATAAATGACAATCCTAACAACGTTATACGCAGTTAAGAGTTAAGAGAATGTAGAATATCCGCCGCTTTTGATGTATTATTTTTTTAACAATAGATTTTTTAGCCAATTTCTTTAGCAAAAATGTTGAAATATTAAACCCAATATTTTCAAATTATAAACGACAGATCGATACTTTACTTTAAATTTTCAATATCAAGAAATTTTTAAAAATATCATATAGATCTCTAAATATAAAAGTATTAACATTATAATTTATTATAATTAAAAGTAAAATATCAATAACAAAGCCTTATATTTAAAATATATAGTATTTTTTAAAAATTATTGCTTCACATGAATTTTTCGATTTAATAAATGTGTTTAATAAGTTGATATAGGCCCATTGTAACAAAAATGTAATAAGAGTTGTGATTTATTTATTAAGAATTAATAAAGATTTAATTTGAATCTTACTTACTAAGATTCTGAAATTTTTCTTAGTATCACAGCGTATATGTTTCGTTCTGTTTTATGATGTGCATTATTTGACGTATGAATTTCTTATTTCTTACGTATTTTGTAGCTCGTAATTAATTTTCTATGAGAATAAAATTCTCCAATGTCTTTTTTAATTTTCCAATAAGTGAAAAAGAATAAACTCTAAAGTAAAAAAAATTGTCTTTACTAAAATGTCTTTAAAAATAAAAAATAAATTTGTAACGCTTAATACTTATCATTCATTATTAATGAATCACTAATCTCTCTTGCTTGAATGTCCCCATCATCAGATCTATTATAGATATCTAAATCACCGTGTAAATTGAACAAAGCTTTGTTGTAAAAAAAGGATGCCGTGTGAAGCATAGCAAAATCTTGCTTTTACGTAACTAGGTTGCATTATTTTCTTTTCTTGGTATGTCTGTCGCGTTTTGTTATTTTTCCGCTTGTAATATTTCCAACGAGGACATTGTGGCACAAGTAGCCTGAACGGTAAAAACCGACTTACATTTACGATGTATCACTTCCTATCTTAGTAAGTAAAATCGAATCTTAAAACTTTTTTCATTTCGCGAACATTGACATGGCAATATCCGATAAACAATTTTGACAGGTAAAAAGTATCAACAATTTATAGAATGCTTTAAAAAGTAGCAAAATTGCTTTACGCAAAAGAGTGCATCTCACGATTATCTACGCAATTGGCATTCCACGCAAATGCCTCATACTGTCGCATACATCGATAAAGAAAAAATCGTTTAGTGTATTGTATTTACATTACCGAGATATAAAAATACTAATGAGAAACGTATCTTTATAGACGAGGTCCTCATGCATTTTCTCACTTTCTTAGAAATTAATTAATTCATAGTCAAGTTTGGCAGTAATATTGTCCCTAGCTATTTGCATTCTTATTGTTGACAAATTTTTTTATCCTATTCAGCTTCCGACAAATATATTCTTGCGGGACGCACTGCGTGCTCATCATTATAATTTCTTGTTTCAGTTTGCTAATTCCAAACTGTACAATGACCATTGCATACTAAAATCTTTATAAACTTGGAAGATCTCCAATTCTTCTCTTTCAGGTCTTTATCAGGAGTACAAGAACAAATGCCCTCATTTCTGTTACAACTATCACCATTGGCATCGGGAGTATACCAATCATTCGCAAAAGCATGCATTTGAAAAAATTCGAATTTTCTCGCTGAATAAAATTTGCCTGAATCGAAAAAAAATTTCGGCCGTGAATTAAATAGTGGGTATGTATATTTTACGAGATCGTACGCTTTCCGCGAATGAGAGGCAGTTTCTTCTTATGATACATGTGCTTTTTACAGCTAAAGAATTAAAAGTTTGAATGGAATAAAAAAGTCAATATTAATTTTTTAATAAATTGAGAAAAAGCAGACGTTCAGCGAGATATCTCTTCACAACATGCTATCAACGTTCGTCGCACTTCCCGAGGCAAAGAAATGTTTCGACAACCACACACGGGAACCATTGGCTATCCTAATTTTAAGGAGGATAATAAAAATAATAATACTCGACACATTTGTCGCAACAACGTTCTGTAGCCTATTTTGCAAAAACAGCTCTTAATATCCACGCAAACACGCGTGCATTTGAGTGTGTATATATGTAGATAAGAATATTCAATATGCACAAGTATATATACTCTCGCGATTCTAGAAATATAATAAATTTTATAAAGGTATGTCGCGTATATATTCGCCTCTGTGTACAGTTTCTCACTAGCGCGATTACAGCCCGAACTGGTTTATCGCGGGCGTACGGAACTGCGTGATTGTTTTACGTAAAATACGTGGAAGAAAGAATGGCGTGTAACACGTGTTTGACGTGTTGTCGAGAGTCCCACGTTTCATTAACACTTTGTCTCCAAAGTCGCTCTCCTAATTTTGTCAGAACATTCAACATCCGGTTTCTCTTTGACTTCTGAATAACTACTACCAGAACCTTCGGCCGATGATGTATGCGATGTATGCGGTCCGACTTCTTCTAAGGACAATATCTCTGTACCAGTAGGCGAGTAGCTCACGGTAGTCGCTTCACTTGTTGGGGACGTTACGCAGCTGTCACCTACACTCCTACTACGCAGAGTATACCGAGGCTTTTGGAACTGTTGTATATTTAGAGACAAACTGGCTTGTATCGACGTTTTTTCCGAATTCTTCGAAGGGTTGTTCTCGATTTGTTTCTCAGTTTGTACATCGACATGAGACGGACTTCTGGAGCGTGGAACGTGAAGCGGACTCTCTGGATCTGCTGCTAAATCAGATGACAAAATTTTTGAGCTTGCAGCTAATCTACTTGCGCAAGGAGAATACTTGGGCAAATTTATCGTGATTTTGTCAGCGCCTACTGATAGAGATGATCGGCCAAATTTTTTCAATGGACTACAAGCAGATTTTTTCTTTTTTAACTGCTTTGCGTCATTATAGGAATCTAAGTTTTCGACAGAATCGTTCTTCTCCTGTTCTTTGCATTTGTCAAGATTTCTCTTCATTTTACTCGTACATGTACAATTCCAAGGAAACTTCTTCGTGAGTTCTGTAGTCTTTGTGTGTGTTGTATCGGGCCTTTTGAACTTTGTAATATTATCTACAATTGAGATTTTATTATAATAACGTTGCCTACTATCTTTATTACTGTTAACCGAATCCATCGCCGACTCTGTACAATTGTATTTCAATCGAGATCCAGGAGACTTTTTTTCTGTAGGCTGAGTAAGAGTATCTCTGCAATCAGTAATATCTTTTTTAATATCACCAGAAATATTAGAAAATGATGCAACCGATTTCTCTCCAATCGCACATTGTCGACAATCCTCCACAAGTATATCAATTAAAGTTGTGTGAGTTCTTTGACTGTCTGTCTTTTTCTGATTTTGACCAAATGAATTCTTTAAGCTTCTATGAACAATATTTTTTTGAGCAAAGGGATTTTTCAAATTTTTTGGTAGATAGGTATGTTTCTTGACCTTTCCAGTATGGTTCAATTGAAAATTGTGACAATCAGTTACTTTTTCAGTGATGGTGCTTTTGCTCTGGTCTTTGTCTTTTGTACACGTAGAAGAATCTTTCTGCTTAGAATTCTTATTGTTCGATCTCACACTAGATTTTTTCGAATTACCTTCGACATTTGGATACTCGTCTTTGGAACGCGTTTTCTTGAATGAATCTGAATAATAAGTTTCCTGATTTACAGCCTGCTGCTGATCGCAAAAGAAGAATACATCATCTACAGAGGCAAAAGATGATTCTTCATCACAGGGAAGGACAGGTGTCTTCTCCCCTGTGGGAGGCGACTGCTAGACAAGCTTCTCTGTTGGTGAGCTTGTCGAAATGGAACTGATGGTATTAGAATTGTTGGAAACGGTACGTCCTTGACTGTTCGCATGCATATGGCCCCCTCCCTGTCCTCCCTGACTCTGGGAGAGGCTGAGTCGCCGTCAGTTTATCAATTCCACGCTTACAAATTGTTTCAGTCGTTCGAGGTATTGATTGTATAACTCTACATCATTGTGCCCAGCACCCTGAAAAATACCCAAGATTATTATTATCACATTTATAATAGAACATACATTGGATATTTTATCGATCACAATGCTTATAGTATGCATTTGTATTTAAAATTTTTCATACATAACAGTCTTTAATTTAAATATGAACAAACCGCATAACGACACAATAATATAAGTAAAAAAAGGTCAAGGAAATATTAAATACTTTTAATGATATAATATTAATTATTTTATAATACCTCAACCCATAATGGTTCCACTGCTCGTGGACATCTTTCGTAAATAGCCAGACCATGGCTAAAGTTTATAACTTCGTCTTCGGTACCGTGAATGACCAGAACAGGAGACGTTACTTTCGGCACTTTATCTATGCTGTAAAGAAATATAGAAAAATTACATTTACACATTATCATAATGTCAATAATGTAATTTTTATATTAAATCTCGTTAAGTTCTATTTTTTTTCTATCAATCTTATATATTTTTAAAAATTTGTTTATATATTTTCATTTATTATTTTATTTTATTTTATACCTTATTTATTATTTTCCTTTTCTGAAATTTATTTACAAGCATATTAAAATTATTTTAGATAAAAAGTTAAAATTTACGATCACTACGTTAGTGATTATAGAATCTTTTTTTTTCTACAAATAAATCATATCCAAAAAAATTGGCACGAAAGACATAAATTTTAAATAATTTTTATACATGTAAAATATGTCTACATAATTACATAAATATAATGAAAAACAAAAAATATTACAAAAGATATTGGCTTGAAATTTAATCAAAAAATTAATTTTAAAAATAAAATCTTTTTATTCAGAATGATATTGCTTGAAAAATCTCAATACTATGTCTTTTCAGTCAAAAACTTATATATATATATAAAATTCATTTAAAGAGTTTATTTATTATACTGTCAACATAAATTTGATAGATACAATTAAATTTCCATACTACTTATTTCTTATATTTTTCTGCAATTTATTATCTCTGCACTTTAACTATTTCAATTTAGAATAGCTTTTGCGCAAAAAAAAAGTTATCTTCATTTTACGGATACATTATTATCTAACAAATAGAAAATAATAAGAAAGCAAACAAATACAACAATAAGAGAAGAGAATGACAAAATGAAGATAGAATAAATAATGTCAAATGATTAGTATGACATTCAAATATATATAATCAGAATTTTTATTTTCCAACAGAAGTATTTTTTGAAATGTTCGCAATGCAATACAGTATTTTTATGTCTCACTCATTATACTAATAGCAAAATGTCACATGTATTTTGTAAACACAACAATGAGTGAAGATGAAACTATCCACAACTGTTCAAGATATTAAATTTTAATAAATAAAAAATAACTGGACTGAAATTTATAATAAAATTTGAAAAAGATTTATAATAATCTTCCATAAATTCTAGTACTTTTATTATTACAACAAGTTTAAATAAGGATGGAAATGTGTTGAAAACAAAAAGCATGCTTGTTGGCCATGCATATCTAATTATGATGTGAAACTTGTAAATAGCTTATTGTGGAATAATAGATGTATTACATTTGGTGAATTCATAAAACATTTGCAAATTACTATTGAAAATATTGAAATTAGTAAAAAATTAAAATACACTAAAGTAAATGCTCGTTGGATATCATAATGGCAAATTACCAAGATCATTTTGAAAAAACTCCTAACAAAATATCAAGATTGCAATAAACACATTATTAGATATCATAAAAAAATCAGTACAAAACTTAGAGAGACCCATTACAAGACAAGAATGCAAGTTGTAAATGTAGGTTTCATTTACATAAATACATATCCACGTGACACGAATATACATTTGTCGACTACACACTGTGTAGCTTCTCAATATGATATAATAATAATTTTATAATAAAAATATAATATAATAATTTTATTATAAAAAAAAAGAAAATATCTTTTGTATTAAGTTATTATTGATTTTCTACTAATCACTGTGAATTTCTAATATATACTTGTTAACTGTACATTACAATATGGAAAACAATTTCTAGATGTGTTAAAAGGTTGTTAATTAAAAAAATAATTGTTGATTTAAAAAATGATGATGAGAAATATATATTGATTTGGAAGTAGCATGCTTCCTGTGATGAAAACAAGTTTTGGCCAAGGGGGACATTTCCTGCTTACCTGGTGAAAGCATCAAAGAACCAAGTTCTTTTGGTTTTTGGGAAAGCAACCCGCATCCCGGACATGAGCGGTGAGTGCAGCACTACCGCGCCGACCTCGTATCTCGCAGCAAGATCGACTGTGGGGACAGTACCGATACTTTGTCCGTAGAGTATTATGTTCTCTGGACTGATGCCGTAACGTGTACGTAGTGCGTGCCACGCGGCGTCGATATCCGCATAGAGGTTCTTCTCGGACGGTTTGCCACCCGATACCCCGTAGCCCGAGTAATCGTAGCTGAATATATTGCAGTTTATGCGCGAGCCGAGCCCAAGATAGAAACTCGACATCTGGCCGAGATCGACAGCATTCCCATGCGAAAAGAGAATGGTGAAACGCGCGGTCGCCGAGCAACGTACGAATAGGCATGCTATACGGTTGCCGCGCGACGTCCTCGCATAGAAACCTTCCACCGACTCCTTCTCACGTTCGGTATACTGCCACTCGGCGCGTTCCGACAGAGAAATGGAGAACTTGGAGCCCTCGTCCTCGACAAACGTGTACGTGGGCTCGGGCGGCAGGAAGGCTAATTTGTCTGCGATTCTGGACGGGCAGGGCGGACAACAGAACAGGCAACACAGTTCACTCAGACTTAACCCGTTCATCGTGTAGCGCAAAGCGCACCGAATGAACCACACACACTAAATCACTAAACGCGGCGGCCGCGCCGTCTCTCTTCTCTTTTGTCACCCCCTGTTATCTCCCTCTGGCGAAGCTTCGGCATGGAGCTTTCCAGCGTCCTGGGCTCAATCAAATTGAATCAAAAATCGGAGTCGATAGATCCGGCGGAGAGGCACGTCGTCGTCGAAGCGCGAGATCGAAACAGAAACCTCGATTTTTCATCACCCTAATGAATCACTCGCGGCGTCATTTGTTATCGGTAATGTAACGAGAATCGCTCATGAATGCTCACAATGATTCAGCCATGACGGCTCGTGGTGAAATAGACGGACCATTTCTCTCCCACTTTGCCTCGTTCTTTCTTTCGCCTCTTCTTTTTTGCCAACACCGTGTCCCCACTCACTCCACGTTGCGTACTTTCATTGTGCAAGGTGAGACAAAGCGCGAGACAGAGACGAGGGCCACAATCCACTTTGCTCGCGTCACATTCCCATTCGATATCTCGAACTGCTCGGACTACTCCCTCCGACTGCTCGGAGTGGCTCGGCTCGGAGCAGCTCGGTACTCGGTACCACCGAAGCTTCCTCACCGATCACCGATGTTTCTCTTCTCTTCTCTTATCGCCGTTGTCGTTGTCCCTGATGTAGTCGGGTGTCAGACGATGACAGTCGATCAACTCCGATCAACTCCGACCAGCCCTGACGTGCCCCTTCTTTTTTAGTCGCGTTTGCATTCAACTGCACTTGTCAATTCGCATGTTGTACCGAGATTCGAGATTCATCTGGGATCATACTCTCGAAAAATATCGCCATATTTACGAAAATATACGAAAATACTATATAGTATATACTACCTTACATATACTATATTATAGCAAAGAGAAAGGGTACTTTTCAAATGACACAAGCATATCATTCTATCTTCTTTCTTATCATTCAGAGAATAACAAAATAGAACGATATATATGTTTCCTGGTGTCACCAAATGGAAAGCACCCGATATTTTTCAAGAATAAAGCACTTGCGTACGTTAAACTTTTTTCTTTTTTATATAGCCATCGATTAACCGACCAATCACGGGACAGAACACAGCAACGTGTCTACGATGTTAGAAATCAGAAAATCTCTAATGAAGAAAAAATTAACCAATCGCGCTTTAATTATGTTTCCGATTATTCAAATTTGATTTATTAATTCTTTCTCTGTCCAAAGTTTTGAACCGATCTCTAACATATTATTTAAATGAAGTAAAAATAAACTGTGTATCGGCTTTTTCCTCATCGAAGTAACGAGAAACTTTTTATTGTTTGCTATCACTAAATATTTTAAAATTATTTAAAAATTATGAAACATGTCGATTAAAAGTTAATCTACTACGCGCTCTTTTTATTTCTTGATTTTTACTATTTTTTACCATTTGCTTTTTTGCCTCTTATTCTTTTTTTGTTTCCGTTCATCCAAGATAAAAAGTTGACGAACTTTCGAAAGAGATAAGAAACATGTATGATAAGATAACCTGTACAGCACAGATCATTTCAGAAATATTGATACAATATATTTCCAAATATTGTAGCAATGTTGTCATTCATTATGCATTGTATAAGCAGAAAGAAACCTGAGAGAGGCCATGCCGATCTGTTTTCTGTTACCATTGAAATCGCACGTACACTACTGCCAGTACATCCATTTTAAGTTTGGGAATTACGTGACTACATACATTTTCTGACACTACATCGATAAAATCGTATCGTCGAAAGTAGATGTGATTCATCTCTGTACTAAATCCTCAGGATAGAAGCCGTACTGACTACCCGTAGGAAGGATAGTTTAATGGATCTTTGAACGAAAAAATTTTAATTTCTGTTGAATTTTATATAAACGGAATTGAAAATTCAAACAAGTTAATTTAGTGAATTTGATCTTATATAATATTTATCTTATAATATCTTATAAAATTACGAAATTATGTTTCTTTATGCAATTTTTCAGTTGTATTTTATTCACAAAATGAAACGTTTCGTATTACATTTAGCATTCTTCGCGATAAGATTTCAAAAAGTAACGAGAGCGGCATACGATATGGCTACCTGTACGAGCTTCGGTAAGGAAATGACTGCGCGGTAACTACGCATAAACGTAACATGCCACCCCGTGCCACCCCATACCATTCTTCCCTTCTTCCCATCGTGGTCGCGCGCCAACCTTCTATCGAAATATTAACGCGTATTACGAAGTAAGTAAAAATAATATATTCTTAAATTCTTTACATTTTTAATGTTCCCGATTAATAGGCTTTATTATACACGCGGTTTTTGCTTTATTTCTTAGATTCATTACGCACATACACAGCTTATGAATATCTTAGTTTGTTATAACAAATGATTATTAGTTTGTGATTATTGGTTTTAATAATTTGTGGAAAAAAATATTATATATATATATATATATGTATATATGTATATGGACA
>Ga0157364_1001766_pt1 | contig 19008 bp, 4 predicted proteins | sample AttsexASBM2_FD_111476 | JGI IMG/M metagenome (GOLD analysis project Ga0157364, IMG submission 111476) | Fungus gardens microbial communities from leaf cutter ant in Ribeirão Preto, State of São Paulo, Brazil - Atta sexdens ASBM2 | ecosystem: Host-associated > Fungi > Mycelium > Unclassified ...
GATTTAACTTATCTTCGAAGAAAGAAAGTATGTATGTCTCATCGAGAAAGCATTCTTATCCGACTTTCTTTTATATTGATATTTCTTTCTCGAACGTCGCTCCCAGGAATGAACGATAAATTTTATCGGTCCCGTTGTCAGTCTCAAAACGTGTACGATCATTTCACACTCACACACATTTCCCCAGCGATTCAATATTGACGCATCGTCGGTCACCTACATTATCGGTCCGAACTCATTCCTTCTCACGTTCTTTAACGCTCCTGAAAATTAGCGGTCGCTAATTTCTTTCCCCGAACACTTGACACGAACATTATTCGTTTTGTCATCAATATAATTAACATGATTAATGTGATTGTTGCTGTTTGAACTTTAACATCATTATTACAGTTACATTAAATTTTTTTAATTGATATTTTTTAATTGCACAGGCACAAAATAAAATTTGATGTTTGATCTGGGGATTAGACTATAGTATTCTTGTGTATTTTGACGTTCTGAAACCGAATCCGATATCTAAATTGCTCCATCACATCACAATTTTTTTTGATCGACGAAAAATAGCTTGATTTTTCAATATTTTTAGTCATTTATGATCAGATTTTTAATATGCAAGCTGAAATAAATGAAGAAAAGTAAGTTCAATGATAATACGCGATGCATTCTGGATCTTCATAATAACGCAGCAATCTCATTAATGATAATATGTCTTCGTAATGTCTTGTCCGCAAAGTCTTTCCGTAATGACTGTTATGTCTTCATAAGTATGAAGTATACGTGTCTATGACTATGCCTATCTCGCATGTCCCCTCCGTAGCTCTTACGAGATCTATGCGTATCAGCATCTGTCAGTGCGTAGACCGGAAACGCGTCGTTTACATGCCTGTCATCCTCGTCATCGAGCACAAAGCCTGGCGAGTCCGCACGAAATAGTTTCAACCCTCCACGAACGTACGAGACGATTCTCGCTATCGCATTTTTCTTGTACCACTCTTCCCCGCGCCGGTAATGTGAGCCTTTCCAGGCTCGACAATGACGAAGGAAACCATAATTGGCTCCTCGTAGCTATTCCCCTGACACGAAAGATACGGAAACTCGATCGTCGGCAAGTATATCGGGGTTCTCGATTTCTTCGCGTTCGATGGTGTAATTAGGCCTCCCAGGTTTATTGCAGTTTCAGTTCTAACGAACGTCTCTTTTTCCTTAAACACGAGAATGATCATTTTACGTTTTCTGTACACACGGATAATTAGAGTTATTTTACATATTTTAATAAAACTATATTATCTACAAATTATTTATAAATTATATAAAATTAAATATATATTTATTCTGAATTTATATAATTATAATTTAACTAACAATAAACAACAATATTGCAAATAGAAAGAACGGAAAGAACGATTTTATTAAAACATTTAAAAAAGCTAAATATAAAATAGTTTTGTTTAAACTCTCATCAAAATAATTATAATAAGAACGTCAAACTGATTGCTAGAATATTAAAAAGTATTTACAGCATTGTTATCAACACTAAGAGAAAGGATTTTGTTAGATCAGCAAAACCGTTTTTACCGTGTATTTGCATATTGGAATTAATTATTTATTAATCTGCGTATTGAAATAATAATTAGCTCCATTAAAAAAGTATTGCAAATATTACAACATCTAATTTTAACTAACTTTAAATAAGTTCACAATTGATAAACTAAATAACTTCACAATTGAAAAAAATTCGTTGGCTGTCGGCTTGCGGGTTAGAAGAGAATTATGATGCGTTCCGGTTTATAATTCATGTAACATTTTGTTACGGACGCGCTTTCATCCACCGCATGCGCATTGTTAATCGTGGAGATGCGCCATGGAGCGGGTTGGTTGGAAGAAAGATATATTTACAACCTAGATGAATCAAATTAACCCGTTGCCATATATCACGCTGCTTGGGAATACGTCGGCATTTGCAATTTAATTCGGAGAATTATCGCGACGTATAGCGCGCTGCGTGCTCGCCGAATGTAACATCATCTTGCGAGCAAAATGCATTATGCAATAGAAACGAAGTAGCGCTAATAGGTTTCTCTCGAAGCGAATGTTACAGTATTAATAATGAATCATCTTGTAACGTGCAGAAATTTTTGTTTTCAATATATTTTCCCAAAATTTTTTTTTAATAATTTTTTCACGCTAAAGTAGATATTTAGAGAAAATTTGTTGACGTTTTTGATACAAAAATATATTATCTTAAATCCTCTTACCATAAAATTTTTAATATTTACATCTCGTCATAATGAAAGAAATTAACGATAAATAAACTTTCATATGAATCCTTTTTTATCCTCTATTTCTATTTATCAAATTCGTACAAATAAATAAATTTATTTAGATAACGCTGATTCTTTATCCGGTAAAACAGCCGATTTGTTCTCGAAATTCATAGATATTCGAATCTTCTTCCATGTTTCTATCGACGAATCACTATCGCCGTTTCCTAGTCGATGGGGATGTCTGGTTACGGCTTAAAATATTTGTTAACAAACGTCGAAACCCCCGACGCAGCGCACCTGGGCCGCAACATGGTGCCGTAACGGTACGCGGAAAGCGCGTAACCAGCCAACCGGGCCCCTGGTATGCTTTCCTCCTCCTCTCCTCCTCCCGGTCGGTCTAATAATTCGCGCCGGAATTATTATAATTTAATACGATACCAGGGCGCACATACCGCCCGCTCCGCCGCTTACTCCGCCACGCGGAGCTACGGCCATTATTCGGCGTGTTTGTAGCCCGCGGCGGCGCGTAATAAGCCGGCTTATGCCCGCGTATCTCTCTTTGTCGTGTACACGCACGCACGTAACGCGGCCGCGACACGCCTACCTTATTCTTCCCTTCGGCTGCACCGGCACGACGCGGTGTTGTATGCGGCGTACGACGTCCGTAGGTCCGGCCGCATCTGCCGATGCAGCCGAGGTCGTCTCGGAATCCGAGAGGCCCCGGCCCCTCCTACTCGCCCTTTTCGACACCTTCGTCTTCTCGTCCGTTCCCTCGTCCGTTGTCGTCCTGTTGTCGCCGTCAAGGAGAATAATATCCAAGTTAAATTGATTCAAGTACATTCAAATAGCTCGATATACCTATATTATACATTTTTTACATTTCTATAGGTCTTTCCCACGTGGAGTTTTGTGGAACACAGGGGATTTCTTGAGATAAAAACTTCCATGTTTTGTAACGGAAAATATATTTTTCAAATTATTAAATATAAATATAAATATAAATATATATAAAACATGTCATTTTTGACAAATGGATTATTTAATTTCTTATATTCGATTTAAATAGTTCTCAACGAAGCCTTTACTTTACGATTTTGAACTTGTCTTTGAATACAATCTATTCTTAATAGCGCTTTAAAAACTTTTTTAAGTATATTGTAAATAAAATTATAATATAATGATCTAATATATCAAATTGTTTGATGTAATTATTAAAGAAAATAACAGCTACTTAAATACAATTAAGTATAGCGTTTTAATTTATCAGTAAATTTTAAGTTCAATTTGTGGATTGGGCTTGCATGGTTTACAGGTTCATATTTTGGTACAACTTAAGCCGCAATGAGTTCATAAAATGTTTGCAAATCTGAAACAATATTTTCACGTTTGCATGTGCAGTTATGACGTGCAAATATAAAATATGGAGAAATTATAGATTGTTCTCCATTGTTCTAGTTATAGCAATTCTAGTACAATATTAATATATATATATATATATATATATATATATATATATGTGTGTATATATATATATATATATATTGAGAATAAAGCTACATATTTATAAGTATATATGTATGTATTATATAATATATTTATATACATATAATGTATATCATATAGGAATAACCTCGGGCGACCTCAAGGAAATAGAAATTCTTGTCTGAGATTTTATTACCGATCACCGAGGTGTGCTCGTCGATTTTCCCGTTATACCGTAATCATGTAATAATAATTATGGCGATTTTACTAGTATAGCGGATATGCGCATCAAGGAAAAAATTGATAAATCCTTTAAGTAGACGATGGAAGCGAATTAAATTTTTATAGACGCCCGAGCAGAGCGTGAGGGCTTTATTATCGATCGTTTCAATTCTCAACGATCTCTATCTACTGAATTATAACGATCATTTCTGATCGAGGAATATGGAAGCGAACACGTTAAGGGAAATAGAAGCAGTATACACGAGGTCCATAAACCATTTTAGCTGTACGGTAATTTATCATTATTTCCTTTTATTTTCAGTTATTTCTATCGTTAAATTAATGATGAATTTAATTGGAAAGTTAATATGATTCATTTGTAAATTATGTTAAAAATGAATTATATTGAAATCGTTGTAAATCATATTCGCTGAACACACTATCTGATGATTTTTATGCAATTTTGGTAAAATTTACGATTCAATAAGTAATCACTAAAAAGAATTGTTTTTTTTTAAACTGGATACAAAAAGGATAAGTTATCAAACCGATAAATTATTCTACATTAAAGTCTGTTCGAGTCCGTTTCACAGGTGAAAATTATTTTCTTTTATAAATTAAAATTATAAATTAAAATTAATTTTATTAACACGAATTATCTTTTTATATAATAGCCTTTTATAACTCATTACTTGAAACATTAATATTAATTAAATCAGGCAATTAAGATACTATTAATAATATATATCGATTTATCATCCACCATTTGTGACTACTACGTCGGAAGAATAATTTTCATTATTTAGTAATTCTCCCTTTTTTTTCTCTACATTTCCGCCATAACGTACGGGACGCATAATTATTACAGTATGTCTCCACGACTATCGTGGCATTAATATTCATAAAGTCGATCCGTCAAAAGCGGCCCTTTCTTCTTCCTTCACCTTATGTTTCGCTTGTATATATTATACTTGACTTCGAAATTAGGCATCGAAGTTAAATTTATCTATCCTATTTCTATATAATAGTTGTATAATAAATATATATTTCGCAGTAAATCGACAACAGAGAAGTGATATTTTGTGATTTTATTTTATAATAAAAGTAAAACCGCATTGTATAACGTCGCGTCACTCATTTGTGAACACATTCTTATTTACTTTCAAATATAAAATTATGAACACGCCATTGATAATTCCAGCCACGCTGGAAATGGCTTGCATGAAACCGTCTTAAAGTTTTCATAGAATCGCGTGACAACTAGTCAGCATAGCGTTTCAAGATCGAGAATTGCCGGATTCACCCGAGTACGGCGGAGCGGGGCCTGTAAAATCTAAATCGACACCCTTCGTTGCGAATCGGGCGAGAAATGCGATGGTGGCATCTTCGATATTCCCATAGTAGCATGCCGAGAGAGGCAGCGGGACTGGGAAACAGATTGTACGGCTCAAAATCAATAGGCACCTGATTTATTCCCATGCGCGTACCGCGCATGCTGCGCGCCGAAGCGTCCTGAGCGAATTTATTCGCATATAGAAATATGCATACGATGTATACGGAGTTTTACTTTTCCCTTATTTAAAATTGTATTTAAAAGTACTAACGATAATTATGATATATTATTGAAATATCAGCATATATGTTATATTATCATAATATAATAATATTTATATTACTATAATATATTACAAAAGACTTTTTCTTGAATATGAAACATTTTTTTATAAAAGAAATAATATTTCTAGTGCTTATAGAACAATATTTGCTTTAAAATAAATTTGTTGAATAATATTCAGTTACTTGGAGCAAAATATTTGCTTGCAAATAATTATGATATTTTTTGCTAGCAATTGATTCCGACTTAGTAATTTATAAAAGAGTTTTTCATTTATTTTTCCGTGAATAAAAATTATATGAAAGCTATAATTACGTTGAATATTACAAATGATAACAGGAATATAATTAAGCATATATGTTACGTAATAATTGAAAAACATTGATTGAGATATCTATTTTTCATATTCTTTATATTGCTACTTATCACAAAACTCTGTATGAATTATTATATACAATGTATAATATGTATAGTTATATCTATACAAAAAAAGTTGTATAATATACACAAAAATGCGAACACAATAGAAGAAATTTCATTCACATTATCAAATTTAATTAATTTTATTACCGGGACTTCGCGTTTCTTCGACCGCGAAGCAAGCGAGACGTCGCGGTTTCTTTTATCCGCGAGATTCCTTATTTTCAGTGGCTACTCCGGTGGATTGCATGCTTCGGCCGTTAATTGAAAGCTTCTACGGAACAAAAGACCAGCAGCGCGCCGAGCTTTACCCGTCGCCGCCGGCGGAAGAAAGCTCGTTCCAGGTGAAACGAAACACTCATTGTCGAAGTCGAAACTTCGGGCGATTCAATTATTCGTTCCTCCTGTTAGACGGTCGGCGCGGCGTCCCTTAAACAGATGCCACCTTTCTTTCTGCCTCTCTCTTTCTCTCTCTTATCTCGTCCGAGATAATTAATCGCAATTATTTCTAATTGGTGGAAATTAAAACGCCGCGTTCTCTGATTCTTCTCTGTTCCTCTTCCCGTCGTGGCTTAAAGCGGCGGCCCGGAAAAAGGAAGTTATTTATCGGCCGAAGACTCAAGGGGGTGGACAATCGTCGTTGGAACGGGGTTGCCGCGGTAAATATACCCCCAGCTGCTCATTATCGAGTGCCGCCGACAGAATGCAAATTATTAAGATTGCAGACTGTCTCATCGCGGAATTCCGCGGCACGTTCTCGTTATTTCGAAGCTAAAGATTAAGTGATAAGTCGAATCAGTATTCGCAAATGTCATTTTCATTGCATGCTAGCCTTAGCGCATCAAAAGTTATTAGAAGCTATTGTGCTGACTGTAAAGGGAATAGAAATTGAGATATTTTTATTTTCACACTTTATCTGACAATAAGTTATAAAAAGTTTCCTTGTGTTAGGTTAAGTTTTTTTTCATAAAAGTATTACATGTATATTAAATATAAATTATATATAGTTTCTCTTTTTTTTTTTAACAAAATATTTCTTACAAAACTCGCCTGTTTGTTTTTTATTATAATTTTGAAATTTTGTTGTAACTATTAAAATTGCAATAATGCATCATTGCAATATAACATGTTATAAATTCACTTTTTATGATTTTTAGAGAGTATCATTAATAATTTTAATTATTTATCATAAATAATTTTAATTGCAGATATAAAGTTGTTAAACAACCGATGTCGAAAATTTTATTCTTGATAAAATGTATAATAATCAAATATGAAATCCATATTTAAGAATTAATCAACATTATCACAGAATACATTTTTATTAAGTTATAGTTGAAATGTTAGACAATGATTGCGGACGAATTACTTTGTGATGTATTGACAAATGAAGTAACATATTCAATAGATCAAATATTATTTAGTCGCATAATAAATCGTATCTAGTACCTATAAGCTAAAACAAATCGATTTGCAAATTCAAATAAACCACTCATTGTCAGTATAATTATTTCATGAATTAATATTAACTATTTGCTACGACTACAAAGGCTCTTCCATTTAATATTTCAGAAATATAATATGTGGTTATTGTGTGGATAATTTGTAAATTGTATTTCTCAGCTAATATAATCGATTAAATAATATTAAAAATTTTATATAATTAAATTTGTACATGTTATTCCATTCTTAACTTTATTTTAAATTTATTTTAAATTTATTTACGACGTTATTCAACAAAATTTATCTCAATTTTTTAGTTTTTATCAATAGTGGACTTAAATTGTTGTAATAAGATTGCAATGAGATATGTCTGTTGATACAAATTAAATGTGTTTCCCGTAAATTATAAAAATTGCCGCATGATTTTTTTTCATGCTTCCGTCAGCAGACATCTTTAACTATTACAATGTAGAACTTCTATTATCCGAGTGTACCGTCGAAGAATCTTAATTCGCTTCGAAAATTATGGCACGAGCATGCGTCCTGTCGCGGCATCGTCTTTGCTATTCTCCTCGCCGACCACTTATTATCCTTATACCTAGTTATTTTTTCCTTCGTCTAATCATTTCTCACTGAGTCACAAGCGAGTCGCGCGCGCCGCGCTGGTGCAAGTTGCCACAACATTTTGCAGGTTGCACTATAAATACATCAGACACGAGATGCTATTGGGCGTTTCTTAAAACTCATAATTAGATACCCATAAATCACGATTTCGATTTCGTTTCTTATTACGATAGAAGACAATTACTTCAAGTTGTTAAAGAAATGCAAAGAAGTCTTTCATTTAGATAAACGTAAGAACACAAAGAACAATACTATACATATTTCATTCACATGGAAAGACATTGATATATTCTCTTTGTACACGGAAAGAATGATTTTATCGAAATAAAAATTTAGCTGTTATAGATCTGGAAAATAATTTTATTGGATCATCAAAATAATTATGTAAGAAATTTCAGCATAATGAGCAATGTTGTAAATAATTTTGATATTCTAAGCAATCACAGCTTGAGCGTCCTATATATTTTAATACTTTAGATCTGTATTTAGCTAAATTTTAGATGCTTTACAACAAAATCATTTTTTCATGTAAAGAGAAAAATCAAAAATTCGCATACCACATCTTTCTAAATTTAATTTGAGTTTTCCGAATTTTTGTATATATTTTAAGAATAAACGACTAGAAATAAAACTAATACGAAGGTATCTTTTTATGCGATATTTCATTCACGATTCCCAAATTAATGTAATCAGTCTTGGCAAAAAAGATATCATGCAAGAATCGAAATTCTTCGGATGATTACCTTCACGGTCTTCCGACATCATTGATGTGCCGTGGCCCGGCGGGCAGAGCTCGCGATAAACTCTTCCCAGAAATTACGTTTACGATGCAATAGCAGGCGGGAAAGAGCGAATCATCGCAGCCGGTCGTTGCGTGCCATTAGTCGGCTTATTCGATCCAAAAGGATATGGTCCTAGCTGCGATCCACCAAGAATCTCAAGATACAAGATCTCATTGCTCGATCTCTCGAATTGCCTAAAAGATCAGATTATTTCGACTTTCATCCAAGAATGCTTTCAAAAGCTTCTAAAACTGATGATTCCTTTGAAAATAAGCTATATTGTACTATTATCTATTTTATCTTTTATCTATTTTTATTAACTTTTTCAATTAAACTTATTAGTATGTTTAAATCAAGTCAACAATATTAATTTTACATCTATTCGTTTTTTTCGTCTATTGAAAAAAATTTAATATCTATTATTGTACAAATATACTTCTAATTTCATATTTATAAATTAATTAATAATTAGAATTATGATTGAAGAAACATTTTATCTAAAACATCAATGTTTTGAAACATTATTTACCAAAAATTAAGAAAGAGGCAATAATATATTCATTTTAGAGGGCAATAGAAATAAATACTGTATAGTGGATAAACGATATTGTTATGGTTTTTTTGTTTGATTTCAATATAGACGTGTGTAACATCCATCTTAGCAACAGATGGGTAAACTGACAGCGCGGGATCTGGAATCCTGTCCGAGAGATAGATGAGTAAGCCGAACGGTTGAGTAATATTAAAGATGTTCCGAGTAATAAAAAACTATGGTGAATACTCCCATCGTTTTATATTACTGTAATTTCGGATCTAAAATAAATTATAGTTATAGTTTCGTAGATTCCATTGATCATTCGCAAGATTAATATAGTTTTAATCTTCTACACTTTATGTGTATAAATGCATCTAATTCTGAATTTTTTAAATATTATGAGATTAAAGATATAAAATACCAGCTATTAAACGAATTTAAGATATAACTGAATTCCTTTATAAATATTAAGATCTGTGTAATATTTCTATTAAAAACTCTCAAAGAGATCTTTTTTAATATATATATATATATTTGACTGTAATACAATGTAAAGTATCTTATAAAATCGTAATGTGACTACACAACGAATTAGAAATAAAGGCTCTTAACGATCAAGCTTTGTAGTGATGAATTAATTCTGAGTGAATTTATATACTGTATATTCAACTCCTCAAACTGCACGAATAAGTTCAATCTACTCTATGAGCATCAATGTAATTAAATTGCTTGTCAATGTAATTTATGATATTATTACTCTAGTTCTATTAGAATTGTGTTTCAAGAATTTAAAAATAAATTCAATACGCAATTTGAGAAATTGGATATGTAGTAGTAAATTAACATAGAATTATTTCAGCACTAAAAATCCACCTTATTTAAGATCTTTATTTCCAATTCGTTCTGTAATAGAATATACTCTTTACGCTATTTTTGATATGTTCAGAATAAATGTAATTGAAAGAAAAAATATTTTTATTCTTTGTGAATAGACAATTGCATATATTGATTCTTGCATATATTTATTCTGTTGGACGAAAATCGCATAAAGATGAGCAAGAATTAAGAGACATTACTACACAATTATGATATGTCTTGTAATTTATCTGTAAAACTATATATAACAATAATCGTAGCTACGATTATCTAAATTAAGATTCGATGACAATACAATTATGCCGTGAAATCACAAGAACGCGAACGCATTTCAGACGACGATTATACTTCAAGGATTTGAGAAGCCGTATATCGTCGGGCCCCTAATGGTCGGGGTTATTATCGAGTAGCTACCTAAGGCCACGATCAACAGGGGCTTGGTAGCCCCCGTGTTGGCGTACAGATTGAAATCCACCCCTTCGACTTCTTTGTTCTCATTGTTATCGCCGCTCGCGCACGGCACGAAGCCGCTGGTTATTAATGCAACGCGGCACAGGCAACTTTGAAAAATGGCCACCGGCCGCCGATGATTCAGAGTTTTGCGCGAGACCAGGCGAGTATCGTGTCGATGTACACGGTCTTGAGGAATATACACCGTGAAACAGGTGCGCGTTCGCACAGAAACGTTCGCACAACGCTCGGGACTCCGTTATGCGAAAAGATACGCGGATCATTGATCGATGAGTAGAATGCATTAACAAGAAAATGACGAAAAAAGTAACTTAAATATTCAGTTTGTTCGTTTCAGAGAATATAGGATCCTTACTGTAAGCAAGTTTTTTACTCGGTGAAAACGCGCGCTGTTACTGAAAAAAATTTTATCTTCTTTTATTAATTAAAATTTACGTTGAATTGTTTTCCAGTTTTTTCTTTTTTTTCTTTTTTTTTTTTGTATTATAATTTAATGTACTTTAATTTTACATGCAAGTATAATATAAAACAATAATCATTTTTCTCACACTCTAAACTTTTATTTCTACTTTATTGATCCTCTAATGATAAAGTCAAAATCTCAAATGTGATTCTACCAACTTCGTCTATTTTACAGAATAGATGAAGTTACTTATCAATGAAATTATAAATTATTAAGTATTATAAAATGATATTTTTCTAATAATATCATTTTATAATATTTAATAATTATCTTCTTATTTATAAACAAACAGAGAAAGAAGTTTCATGTTATTATTTACTTTTTTCTTCGTCTTGTATAATTAGATGAAAGGTAGACAAAATAGAGTTACATACATTTAAAAAATCCACCGTACCGGTCCAGAATTAAGGATTTTATACGCATAAGTAATATGTTTAAGAAGTTATAGAATACTCAGGTTTCAAAACGAATTTGTTTGTATTCTTTGACTGACACGCGCAGTATTTTTTAATACCTCCGTTGTGCTCCGCAACAATTGAAGTCGACGCCAATCGACGTGCGCGCCTCTTTCACTTTATGCACCCGTTACCAATATTTCACTCACGCTCTATTTATTTAGTCCCGATAGTGCAAAAGTTCTCATACAATTTCCCAACACGCTCGTCGCATTTGCGCGCGACATGTTCTTTCGCGTCTCGGAAAGAACTTCTGGAAGGCCCACCTTCCGAGTAAATATACAGCGTGTTTCAATAAGGCATTCTCGAAAACTTTACTTTTTCGACAGGTACGCACCCATTGGTAACGGGTGCAATTCATTGACTTTTTTTTTGACGAAATGCGATATTGTAAAACGAAGATTGTCTCGTAATTAACCTTGTATGAGACTCAAATTAGTTTCTCTCCCACTTCTTTGTAGAACAAAATTTTTCTAAAAATTTTTCTTCTCGAATATTTTCTTTGGAACGCTTCATACTTTTCTGATATGACAGATCTCGATACTTCCCATCGGTGCATCTTGTCTGTCCAAAATCAATATAGCTCCACAGATTGTTATTTATACGGAAGTATAGTATTCCGTTTGAAGTCTTTCTCTCTTGGCATTATCCTGGGAGAGCGGTTAATGGGGGTGGCTGTACAGAGGCTAAGCAATGTAGGAAAGGAACGTAAGGGGGGAGGGGATACAGTTAAAAGGGCGGGGATGGCGTAGGAAACGACGGATTACAAGAAGCGTCTCGGGCGCCTCTAAGCTCGGTAATGCGAAGGCGGGAGAACGAGGGCTCTTTGATAAATGCGAAATGTACCATTCGAGTTTGTTATGGTCCCCGCAATCCACTATTTACGGCGTTTTCTTTGAACTTCCGCGAGGATAAAGACGCGCCCAGCGTTGAGCTAAACGATGCGGTTGCTACTTAAATTGCGAATCTGCGAGAAAAACATAAAAAGAAAAAGGTATCGCGTAATTGTATCATGAGATTTGACGATTTATAGAATATTCTCATAGATTTTACTTCTGTAGATTTTTATCAAGATTTGGTAAATTCGATTTTTAATTAATCTGCGATTCATTAAAAATATTATTTTATTATGTTATTTATAAATTTTATTATTTTGCAATTTATAACTTTGTTTGATAATATAAGATGAGAGATAAAAGAAGTTTAATTTTATTATAATATATATTGTATTTTATATTTCCAGTTAAAATTATTTATTTAAGAAGTTTAGGAAGAGAAAAAATATTCTTTTTTTTGCATTGTAATACTTGAAATTATATACTTATTTTTACCTCTCTTATAGAAATATCGATTGTTTGAAATATTATATTACTCAGGATAATCAATCGATCATTGATTTGGGAAAGGATATTAGTTAGAGATTAAGAATTTTTCTCTTGTTTTCTTTTCCTTAAGATCAAGTGAATTGAATTTTTTTGAAGAGTCTCAATCACAGTTTACGCTGTTCTCCAAGCCGTCACATAAGTGAGGATTCATTTTCTCAGGGAATTTTCTTCTTTCTTGGAGATAAAAGAAAATGAAATTAAATTAAAAAATTTATTTAATAATGATCGATGCACGTAGTAATGATTACGCAAATATTATGTTTAACAAATATAAAGATAATGAAACATGCATGAATAATTATTTTTCTCAACCGCGTTTAAATGTGATAATATAAATTCAATAAATTACAATCTGAATGTAAATATTAATATGCAATCATATGCGCATATCTACGATTATTTTAATTTAATTCAATTTCATTGATGGCAAATCGAACTGAACTTAATAGAAATTCCTCATAAATATACAGTATGATTCACGCACAGATATCCATTCGCATATCTGAGAAAATATAATTATCGATAATTATTAAAATATTATTGAAATATTAGAGATGTAGAAAGAAAATGATACGGGAATATATTTCAAAGGTATTTTTCTTAGACAAAAATGCTATTTGCTTTAATGTATTCTTTTTCCTCAAAAAAATTTTTATTTAAGCTTTATAAATGTGAGTAATTTTTTTTACATAAAACAGCATGTATTAAAATGTACAAGGAATACTTGTTTTCAACAGGAAAGTTCTAATTAGAATTTAATTGCAATGCTATCGGTACTTACATATTTGTTTTGTACCGCGCATATGAATGAACTTGATAAAACATTATACTGTCGTGCGTTGCAAGATTTATTATTTTCATGTAAAAAAAAGAGTAAACACACACACACACACACACACACACACACACACACACACACACACACACACAAAACACATTTACATACATGCATATATTTTCCGTATCGCGCTCGCCACATATTCGTATGGGAATATGAAGAATTAATAATGATTATATGTACATTGTTTCTTGTTATCGTCAGAAACATTTCTTTGAAAGCACACGCAATCGGCCCATTTGAATGCGATCCTTAGTTTTATTCTGTCCAACGCCCGGATATTTTGCGGACAATTAGTTCGCCATTTTTATCAGAACACTTTGGATGGCGCGATGCACAAATTTATAATTAACAAACAATCGATCATTTACTTTGTCGCTATATCCATGTAACTGCACGAGAGAATTATCGTTCAGTAATTACAACGTAAATAACAAATATTTATGCAAACTTTCCCATCATCAAACGCGCTTCGCAATTTATATAATATACGCAATTTATGTAATTTGTATAGCGCTACATGCAATTTCTCAGATGAAAATAATGACGAATATTAAATCAGCGGCTCTTTTATGTTATTAATTATCTAGAGTCAAGTTTTGAACAATTGGTTTGTATGAAATAGCTATCTGGAAAAAAAATTGTTCATTTGACTAAATTATTTATTTGATTAAATTAACTTGTCTTTATTTTTTTGGAGAATGTATTTAAATCAAATATAAAATATATATTCAACCTAAATACATTCTTCATCGAAAAAATAAAGACGGATTAAATTAATTTAGTCAAATGAATAATTTTCTTTTTTACATCAGTGAGAAAATATTGAAGTGTCGGAAATTCGTAAAACTCTACGGAATAGTAAGAATGTATTCGAGAAAAATTCGATTAATATTTGATCATATTCTTAAACCTGACTGCAATCTTTATACATATATGCGTCTATTTGCCGTGCTTGTCCGAATGACGATCCCGTGTCAACTGCAATCATAATAAAAGGCATGCGGTTGCGCGCTGAGTCGGCAAAATTTGTCGGCCAATTTTACCCTCACGGGACAAAACGTGTCGCTTAAATCGGAATTCCGGGAGAATTACATGCATTTCGCGATCACCCTCGCTCACTCGCCCGTCCGGAAAATTTGCATGCAAGTCCTTTTTTGTGCCATAGCCGCCGTCGTGCGGTGGAGTTCATTCTGCGACACTACTAACGATCAATCATTTCCCAGAATCGCGAATGCATCGCGGATTTGATAATTTCCTGCTCTATTCTTTTTGTCTTTTTCGGCGACGCACGTGACAAGAATCAGATTATTAATTGCAGTTTTGCATTCGATGTCGAGGTCGATCCATTTAATGTCGCGACGTGACATTATTTTTCTGGAAACTCGCGCGCGTACGTTTTTATACTACCATACGTGTTTTTCCAAAATATACATAGATAAATATGAATGCAAAAGCAAATTTATATGCCAACGAAAAATTGTTGTAATTCATAGAATCCATGAAAAGCCTCTGTAACTTATGAAAATTCAATAGCAAATAGAACTATTAATTCTTATAAATGTAACTTGTGGAGAGAAAACAGAAATATTTATAAATTTTGCATTTTAATGATTTTTTTTATCATAAAACTAATTTAAATGATTGAATGTATGATAGATTTGTATGAAGTAATAGAACAAATGAGAATTAAGCTATGTAATTTAATTGTAATTTAATTGGCATTAAATTATATAAAATTCGTAATATAATGTTATTATTAATTTAATATATAATGTTATTATAAACTTAAATGACAGATTACAAATAAGAAATTGAATGTTTTGGCTCATTTTCGAATCATTCTCAATGCAAATCGTATTATTTAAATTATTTGATAATATACATTACAACATGAATTCCAATGATGAAGATTGGAATTGCCAAAAAGTGAATATGCGTGTTATTTATAACAAGATCTTATTTATCCGAATTCATAGAAATTGAAATGCATAGGCAGAATGTTAGTCGCTGAATAATATTAGTTCATATCACAGTTATTATACAATGATATTTACAAAAATATAATTAACATTAAAAACGATCAATCGTAGGTAGAAAAAAGTTAAAATGATAAAGTTAAATAGATATTGTCAAAATGAGATTTAAAATCGAAGATTTATATAAATATGATTACTTTTTATATCAATTTCTAATAATGTAATTTTTGTTTTCTTAAGAAGCGAAACATAATACATAATTTGTAAACTAATAAAAATTTTTTTTTACAATTATCAGATTCTTCGCACTCGTATACTATCGTATCTGAAATGAAAATAAATACAATCTCCGTTTTGTCGTGCCAATAATACTGAAACGCGCGCACGTTATTGTATAGACAGGAATGATGTGATAGGTTCGCAATACGAGTCAAATCAATGTTTCATAGAGAACAAAATCCATAAGCTTAAAAATCCACAAAATCGCGTCTTTCATTTTGCGAAAATTCATTGCGTGATACATGAAAATAGATTTTATTTTTGTGATCAGCACTCTTAAGTTATATAAAATTAATGATGAAAAAAGCTTTTAAAAGTTTTCATTTTGCAGAGCCGTGTAATCTGTGCGCGGCGATTCGGTATGCTCCGCTTCGCCCTCCGTTGTTATCGCTATCGAGCTTTTCAGCAAGCTTTACATTCGTTTCATGACACTCTTCAAGCCTCACGAAAGCCCGGCAGCTGAGCACACGAGACCAACGTCGACGACGGCACGTTATATCCGTCGCGACATAGCGATATGTATACCCACCGTGCTGAGTACACCGGGTATTAATTACAGTACGTCGAAAAACCGTGTATCAAGATAATGTAATCCCACTTCCCGCAGAACGCGAGTAAAGAAACGAGCGTTATTGCTAAGCAGACTGCACGCATCTCTGCGTGCAGAAATTAATATACACGCGTAAAAATTAACGGTGTGCGAATAATCGCGTTGCTAATGATAAACTTCGCGAAAAGGGTTAATGCAGTAAAATTTTACATTCATGTTATATTCATAAATGTAATATGGACGAAGTAAACTACGCGTGTGCGTCTCAAACTATTCCAACACGAAAATAGATTTATAAAAGCGTTTCTTCAACAGCTATAATTTGTTTAAAGAAGAATTTAAAAAAAAAAAGCGAAACTATTATTTATTCTGTAGCATAAAAATAAAAGGATTAATACTAAAGGCGGGATTAATGAAATGATTGAAAACTCTGAAACATATCACGAACGCATTTATCGGGATTACGTTTCGATTATCGGATACTAATTTCAATATGGCTCGTGCTATAAATTACGAATAACGTAATCGCTGTCAAGTATTCTCGCTTCATCACGTGAATATTCGCTCGGAAAACGATTTTCATTCTCGGATGTCTTTTCTATCCCCGGCAGTGAAGCAGCGTTCCAGTTACGCTGTCATAAAACCTAGCGCGTCGTCTTCATTCCATTTAAAAGATTTGCTCGTGAAATATGTGTCAGAAAAATATTTCACTATTGCCAAGCGAGCATTTCGCTAAATATACAGCAGGCAGGTTTCATGCATTCGAAGCTCCAATATAGTATCAAATATTCCGGGATCTATCGAACGAGAGTGGGCGTTTATTTATAAACGTTGGTTTGTCCCGATGAACCCGTTTTTTTATCGTTTGTTAATCCGGTCCCTGTATAAATGTTATGATGGCTGAATAAAATCCATTTTGTCGAGCGAGTCGTTATCAGTCTCCAATAAACAGAGTCGACTAAAAATTGCATGAAATACTCGGAAAGAGCGCTTTTTTTGTACCAACTCAGATCAATTCGAATTCAATAATCTGTGAAACACAAGAGCATTTAAATTTTCATAAAAAGAATAGACATATCCGTTAATAAAGTTCCATATTCTTATACTCTGTTAAATTCCAAAATTTCTGCTTTGTACATTTTTTCCATAGCAACCATAACTGTGTTAATAATGTGTCCAAGCTAATCTCAGGGATTTTTTAACGAAACATCTGCGTAGACGTTACATTAACGCGCACTGTACACTTGATTTACAATCCTCCATCGATCAAGCTGGATTTTGAAGACTTATATTTTGGTTGAATGTTATGAATTTTCATAAAAAGAATGAACTTGTTCATTAATAAAGCTTTATATTTTTATGTGCTCTGTTGAATTTTCCAAAAGATCGCTTTGTATTTTTCCCAACCAAAAACTGTGTTAATAATATATCTTAGGTCTCAGAGACCTTTTAACAAAATATCTGCATAGACACATTATCGCGTGTGCGCATACTTTATAATTCTCCACTTATGTTGAACTTTGAAAATATATATTTGGTTTGTAAATTCTGATGGATAAATTTAAATTTGTAAAAAATAGAATCCCACTTCTATGATAGTAAAAACTCGTTGTTAAAACTTTCATAAGTATGCAAGAATTTTTTTTATATAGTTCGGAACAATATAAAAATCTCCACTGAAATTCAAAGATTCGGTTTGCTAACCCGAAGGAAGGTGCAAAATTCTACATGGCCGATGGATAATATTGCATACACACACACTTTACACAGATTAAATCATTTTTGTAAAGAGAGATATAAAATTGTAATATACAGAATTTGAAGAGAATAAATGGTATTTTATAAAGCACCTAAAGTAATTTAAACTTACTACAGATGATCACACAAAATATCTCAAGTAGTTAAATTACACACACATGACAAAATAAAATAGAAATTATAAATGTGCACTAAAATTAAAGCTCGGAGTTTGTTGAAGTATCGTCTTTAAATGGATTTTTTTAATTTGAATATATTGAGAAAAAAATGTATTAAATTTTAATAAATAAATATTTGAATGGTAGAATCAACTAAATATTTACTTATACGGTAAATAAATATTATTCAATAAAAAAGTGATGTTAAATCAAATTAATGATTTTTTATACGAAACAAATAAAAAAACATATATCTTTATATTTAATAAAATTTTCAGTTAATAAATATTTAATTGATACTATTAAAACAAATGATTTATTAAAATTTAGTATATTTTTTCAGTGCACATAAACGTAGACGAAACGATAATAACATCTTTTATAATAATAATAATAATAATAATAATAA
>Ga0157364_1001767_pt1 | contig 19007 bp, 7 predicted proteins | sample AttsexASBM2_FD_111476 | JGI IMG/M metagenome (GOLD analysis project Ga0157364, IMG submission 111476) | Fungus gardens microbial communities from leaf cutter ant in Ribeirão Preto, State of São Paulo, Brazil - Atta sexdens ASBM2 | ecosystem: Host-associated > Fungi > Mycelium > Unclassified ...
ACACACACACACACACACACACACACACACACACACACACACACACACACACACACATATCAGGAAGATATATTTCATTTCAAATGTACTTCGATTTTTTATTACATAAGCAAGATTTTTAATCGGTCCCGCAAAAATTTTAAAAAAGATAAAAAGAAATGAAACAATTTAGAAATAAATGAAAAAACGAGTAAAAAGATTGAAGTAAAAATTATTTTAAAAATTGTGAAAATTATCTGAACTATATTATGTGTATTTACTCTCATTTTAAGTAGCGATATCATTACAAGCGGAGCAAATGATAAAATCACTTTTTAAAAAAATACAAACTTAAACTTAAAAAATTTACTACTTTATTTCTGAATTGTGTAACGGTATCTAATAGAAGACCTGTGCTGAGCACTGAAAGGTGTGTATCTCATGATGTATCTCAACAAATTTATTTAGCTCATTACTTAATGTGCCATTGAAAAAGATTAAAAAATACTGTCTTAAAATTTTATTACAAATCATTAAAGATTAATTCTTAATTTAACAAGAAATACTTATTTTTCGAACGATCAGTCAAAAAGCATCTAATTATAAAACTACTTATTCCATAGTTTATCGATCCGCTTCCAATTCGTGAAAGTGAATTGCTAATAGTGTAAATAGAAATCACTGGTGATTTCTCCAAATCCAGAATCACTTTCTCGGCAACGGTCTTAATTAATTGATGTCGTCACAGTACGCGTGTGTATGTATGTCAGGTACGATGCCCCGGAGTACGAGGTACCCAGGAACAAGTCCAGGTATAGAAGTCGATTTATGCGGCATCGGGACGGTGACGATTCCGACGGTGACTCCAGATCAACGGTGAGATTCACGTCGGCGCCGCCGGAGTCGTCCAGCTTACGGGAACGCGTTCTGGACACAGAGGATGCCGCACGCGGTCCGTTGTCCGGTATATTTCGCTTGACAGACTCGCCACGAGTCATGAAGAAGCTGCAGGAGTGTGAGCGGGCTGGTAAGCGAAAGAAGGAGGAACCGGCTAGTCAGCCCATGCCGCAACCACAACCACCTAAGCCCCAGGTTAGAACAACAAGTTTCTGATAGCATAAGTATTAAGATCTTCAGAGCTAAAATGGGTCAAGATCGAAAATTCCAATTTAGTCGCGCTTTTGTATCTGAAAATTAATCTTGTGGAGGAGACTCCGCAGAAAATCCAATTTGTTTTAGCTCTGAACTAGCTTGTTTAAAATTATTTAGCAGATAATGTATAATACATTGTCCGTATAAAAAATATCTGCGATAATTGCGAACAAAAGGAATTTAATATTTAAATAGTACTAAATGCGGTGAAGAAGTTGTTGCCTAATTTTGATCAAAGTAATGATATCGTTTTTTGCACGAATTGCATTTAATATGGTGATTCGTTAACAAGAGATTGAGAATAATACAATTGCTGTATTTTTGGTAAGTATATACATACATTCTACATATTTTTCTATATTTCTATGGTAAATAATTAATTATCTGTCAAATAAAAGTCAAGATTATTATTAATATTGCAAATATTTAAAATTATAGTGGGTTTTGTTGGGCAAGCTCAACCTGACGTTGAATATCTCGAAATAAAATATGACATTAAACATATAACGCGCACGTTCTCGAGTAAAAAATTGTTATACATGTCATAAATATATACAGCTTTCATTGCTAATAAAAATTCAAGGTGACAGCGTAATCCAGATACATTTACTATATGCATACGAAATACATTTTTATGTTAGATATGAATTCTATATAAGGCCTCTCTCAACCCTTCGTATATAATCTTAGGTTGTTCAGTTCTTGTATTGGGATATCGATTTGCTTTCCTCCCATAAGCATCCATTAATATGATAGATTTCGCATTAAAAACGTGACTACCCCTAGCGCAGTGTCATTATTTTAATGTGTACTCGAGCCGAAAAATCCCTGCAAAATTATAGCGATGTAGAGATAATACTGAAGAATATATGAGCGCAGCTATTGATAAAAGTTATACTGATACATTGTTTCGCGTTTCGTGAGAACAATAATTTTATAAAAATTCGCATCAATAGATCCATATCAATCGATGTATAATCCTCAACGAACATCCGTATTTTTTTTATCGATGTAACACATGGTTACATTATTGACCTATTTGTTTTCCTCCCTCGATGTTCATGTTTTAAATGTTGATGCAGCACGGAGCTCAGTTGATTGAATCGAACAATCGAACAATCGTTCGGCATCTATATGCAAATCCTCTGGCCGGCATAATTTTTTTTACGCCGAAAAATGTACATCCTCTACAGAGAAGAGTATCAGTGAATTTAATTGCCGTTTTCTGCTTATCGATATATCGTATATCATCGTGTCGTATCAATATTTAAACGGCTAAACGTCAACGATACAGTTAATTTACGGCCATGAGTATGTTCAGTGAATGTTATTTAATCAGCCTTGCACATACTTTTAGAAAACACTCGGAAAAATACTGAGGTCTCTCTAATTTGATAACACGCACACTGTAAAAAAATTACATGTAGAATTACAACATATAATGAATTCTAATTTTAGGACCTACTATTACAAATGTATATTTACACAAGTAAAGTTACAATTTTATTTATTTCTAAAATGTAACAACAAAAAATAAAATTTTTTTTTAATTAAATAATTCGCAAAAATTTAGAATTGAAGTTAAATTTATAGAAATATTTACATAATAATTCGCCAACGAATTATAATTTACATATAATTTTTGTTAAGTGTACAAATGTAAAAATTTAATGTGATAATATTCTATTATGTTATATTATATTTTTTTAAACGTAAAACTTTGTATTTTTGTACTTTTGTACTTTTGTACATTTCAAAACTATGAAATATACTATTGCTATTGTAATTTTCCGTTTTGTAAAAATTTCAATTTTAGATGTTTTCACTATAAATTGTATAATTTTTATATTCATGCAACTTTACATATTTTTTTTACAGTGCAGATATTAATAATACACGACATGAAAATCTAAAGTATGTTAACATCTTCTCGTGAAACAAAAAAAAACATTTAACACGATAATTCTGCATTTTTTCAATTTATATGTATAAGAGTAGAAAATTTGAAAAAATATATAAATTATAATATAATAATTATATTGAAATAATCTCTTAAATTGAACGATTCTCTGATTTAGTTTATAAATTTTGATATTGAGCTAACAATGAATAATTATATAATTAAATAATTAATTAATTACATGGAAAGGACTTTTGCTGAAGTATATGTATACAAATTTAGTTAGATACAGATCCAAAATAATTTTGTTGAGCCATCAATTTAATTATATGGGAAAATCATATTGAGCAATATTGCAAAAAATTTTGACATTTTAGCAATCAATTTAAACATCTTATATAATAAAACTCTCAAACTATATATATATATATATATATATATATATATATATATATATATAGAGTTGCTAGAATGTCAACATTATTCATCATGCTTGAGATTTCTACATAATTATTTAGTGGTCCAACAAAATTATTTTTAGATCCGTATCTACATTTAGTTAAATTTTTAGATATTTCAGCAAAAATCGTTCTTTCCGTGTAAGAACACGACTTAAATGGGTGTTTGTGAATTTGACGACATCGTATTTATTTTTGACAGTGATACCTCCGCACTTTTGCGCAAGGGAATCCCTTATTATGGCAGGAGAAATAAATGGATGGGCGCACGAACTCTCCAGGCTGACGGCCAGTGCAACGAACGAAATTGTTCGATGTCGCGCATCCCATTGTTCGGATGATAGCGGCTGATGTCAAAACGCTCAATGAACGTACAAACACAAACATTAACTCGTACATGTAACGAGAACTGTTATCTTAATCCATGATGATTTATATGAAGTGCTACATATAATAACGAATGAGTGTCATTCCTACGAATGCGGTCAACAAAGTGCCAATCATTATGTGAAATATATAACATCAATTTTCTATGATTTCGCGCATATCAGTAAAGCGATAGCTAATATAATATACGTGTGATATATAGATATAGGATATTGATAGTAGTAATAGAGAGAAAGAGTAATATATCGAGTGAGTTGACCCATATCGTCGAACGTTGTATTTTATATGAAATACTGCGAATGTAAGGTAACAATACAATAATTTTACACTTTTATTATTACGTTTCATCATTATACACCACCCACTTAATCCCGTATCACGCACACCTGCTTATTATCGTACTCGCGAGGGGCTCGCGGGACGTATCATGTAATTACCGTGCCGATTCACGTATTAGCCACCTGTCGCGTACGTGTCATAACGTTGCATTTAAATGCACGTGTGGATTTCGCGGCCCCAATAAATCGCTCGGCGCATCGAGCGGCTGGCGCGAACGGACATCCCCGATCGTAAAACCCCCGGTCACTCGAGGGGAATGATTCAGATTGCAAATCACGAAGGGAATTGAGCGAGGTTCGATCGCGATTATGCCGTGATGGAATGTGACGGAACGCCGCAGTAATTCTCGCCATAAGTGATTTTTTGACACGCAGGTACAAGTGAGAAAGGTACCGACCGCGATGGCGAGACAGACAAGCGAGGACGACGAGATCTCGAGGATCAAAAAGCAGAACAAGAATGCCGCGACGACTGCCGTTCACACCGAGACGGTGGAGGAAAGACAGCCGACTTCGATGCCCGCCCCTGTTCATCCGCCGCCACGGGAACTTCCGGAACGGGAACCCGAGGAACAGCCGGTCAGAAGACCGGCTATTGTCAGGTAAACAAATCTATCAATTTTGTTATAAAAATTCTAATAAGTTAAAGACCGTTAAATGAATGAAAAATGCTAAATCCAGTCGTGGTCAGATATTGGAGCAATGTTTTTCGCATTAAATTCTTTGTAATATATTTTAAGATGCTAGTAGGTCTGTTAATAACAATATTAATAGGTCTGTTTTTTATTGCTGCATACAATGCAATAAGTTGAAGTGAAACAAATATACGTTTATTTCACTTCAACTTATAGCCGGTTCAGAATGCAGCAATAAAAAACAGACCTATTATCAAAGCCATGATCAATTTAATTTGTGAGCAGTTTATATAACTGAAAGATGTATTTGAAAATTTACATAGAAATATTATTAGACATTATCTAGCCTCGATCGTATAATTTGACGTTTTCTTATTTATTTGATAAAAATTCCAGCAACAAAGTTGATACCAAACAACTATTCAGTTAAAAAGTTCTATATAAAAAGTTCTATATAAAAAAATTAATATATCCAATAAACGTGTGATTATCTGATGTATGAAAAAAATTCTCATAACTTATACATTTTTAAAAATTTGTCATATTTTAGATTTATAAAGATTTCTGAAGCAATACATTAAATTTTTTCAGACTTTATAAGTTTTTCCTTTAAAAATTATAGAATAAGAAAATTTAGAAGTTTTAAAATATTTCAAAATTCACGTATATGAACAATTCTAAAAAAAATGTAAACTTTCTTCTGGCATTTCTGAAAAGTACTTCAATTTGTATAAAAGATCTGAGAAAACTTTCTAAAAAGTTATAAAATTATACAAAAAACCTGAAATTTACATAAAAATTCTGAAAAATTGTATACAGAATTCTAAGAAAAATTTTCATCAGAGTATGCGCAACGATGTATAAATGGAATCGCACAATAGTTCTCCAATCAGAACTTGACGTTACCTTGGAACGTCATACCAAAACCGTGTTTACAAAATTAAGACAATCGCGACGTGGAAAACTCATTAAAACTACTTTACTTGATTCTGGTGAAAACTATTTATTAAGAACGGTAAATCAACATGGTCCCCCTGGAAGGAATGAAAGACTCGAAGATCTGTTTGCTCACGTAGATATTAATCACGCGACGGTAACCACGAGTCAACTAGCAGTACTCGCGTTACATCGAACTTGAGCCTGGAGTTCGCGGCGCGACGTTGTTACGGCGCAAACAAGTAACTTGTTCGAGTTCTCTGCGTTATTAACATGCTTGTTTGCAATATTGTTGCTCGCGTAGGAGAACTTCGGAAACTCACGCACCCCCCGCGGCCAGGAGTGCCTCATCGGACTCGAGCACCGGATCCGAGAGCTCGGGGGGATCAGGGATACGCAGTACGGGCGCGCCGTTCACGGCCGAGGAGATGAAACAGAAGTACCTGTCGAGAGCACCCCCGACTAGTACAACGACCACTATCTCCACCACAACCGGTAGAGAGCCCTCGAACACTGCCCCGCCGACTCCCAGACCGCCGTTTCAGAGCCGTTTTTTAGGCGCAGGTAATTAAGTAAACAATTATTAATGCAATTCTTTAGAATTTTAGAATGTTATCGATATTGAATATACAATGCTATTGATACGTAAATTTTGTTTTAAATGTTCAAGAAAGTAGGTTACTCTTAATCAATATAATAATAAACATTTTAATGACAAGATATTTATCTAGATCTTTATAAACACAAATAATCTAATTATTAACTTGAAAGAAAAGAAGAAAGTAAAAAACACTATCAAATTCAATCCTGTTGACTTAAAGGTAGTTAAGCGCTCAATGACCTTACATACTTGCATGTCAACTTTATGCGCAATTCTAGCGTTCTAGGGTTAAAACTTCAAAAAGTTTCAAAACAGACGAGACAGTAGTTAAGTTTTAAATTAACAGGTAATATTGCGAACGATGCTATTAAAAAATTACTTCTTTTATGAGAAAGAAATATATCTTTAATAAATCTTTTACTTGTTAAGAATAGATTTTTTTGAGACGATAAAATATTTAAAAACTCAAATTAATAATTTCTTGCTATTAGCATAATATTAGTGCAACGACATAAGATTTTTGTTGATTCTTTTTTACTGGGAGATTTTTATGCTTAAAGGACTTTCTTTAATTATCAAAAGGAGAAAACAATTGCAATTTAATAGATGCAAATACAATGCTGGCTGCAAATCCAGCAGGATTGTGCATAGAATTTATTTACATGTTGCAGTGGAATAGGGAACAATGCAATGCGTAGTAATCGAAGGGATGACCCTTTTATCATGTTCGTAGCTAGAACCCGTTCTATCCGCGACACGTCCCAATTTCGTTGTACGCCTATTACCCATTGTTTATACGAGGAGAATTGAAAGCACGTCTCTACTCGCTTCGTACGCTAATCCCGCCTAGCTCATCTATTGTGTTGTACTTCTCAGTACTCCGTCGAACACCTCGCGAAAATTGGATGTACAGACAAAATTTGTGTTTAACCTTCTGTCTCTATTCCGTGAAACTTAATTCGCACAGAAAACTCCGTCGTTCCTCAGAAACGTTAAAACAAGACTTTCAATATATAAATAAAATGATATTATGTTTCTTTTTTACATTGCCTGACATTATTTAAATATTTAAATAAATAGATTATTTGAAATTCTGATTTAAAAAATGTTCTGATGAAAAAGTTTGTGGAAATTTAGAATCTGGATTAAAAATTATTTTAATAAGAAGTAGATACGTTTTTAGAAAATAAGAGAAAATAAGATAAAATGATAAAATTTTTATTTAATTTATAGAATTTATTGTTAAATATAAATATTGACTTTATTGAACTGTCATTATTTACTGTTTTATATGTATATGATATTCATATATGTATTCTTTTTATACGGATCTCACTTTTATACGGAAAATATAAATTTTCAATTCCAATCACTTTTTGCGGAGACTGTATCTGATTCAACTTTAACAAACAAACATTGGGCTTGATGTAAAAGACGGTCCGTATTCGATTGCGGATGTCCACATATCCATCACAATCGCCCTGCAATTCCGTATGCGAAAGGTGTGCGTAAAACACTGCTGCGCGGAGCGCCACCCGAATGTGCAACGAATTGCAACGTTGCAATTCGAAAATGTAATCGCGATGGCAAGCCTGGTGCGATATTCCAAGATTCGGAAGTTCATTGAAACTGACAAGCCATCGGCAAGCAAAGGCGCGGAACAGTACGCGGCACGATAATTACGTTATCCATTCAGCGCTCTTAGTTAATGTTGTCGCTTCGCTTTTCCGGCGCTGTATCCCGGTTGTCATATCTCCGCTGAAACTCACGTTAAGTCAGAGGTAACGTATTTTGCCGTAAGCGAGACACGCAGGCGGACATGGCGATATTCGCGTTACTACCTCTTGTTTCCGGTCTCTTCTGCTGGTCGATATGATCAGTCCGCTTTCGCATCGCGTTTTCGTCAACTGTGAACATGTAGATGACATAAAGGAAAGATAACCCTCTTCCTGAGATTACATAAATGCATATCCCTATGCACCGCGACAGGTCCTCACCGCTTGACGCTCATCTCATCCTTTATTTGTAATAGTATTCCTTCATCATTACGATGTTTCCTTATTATTAAAGCTCAAGACTAACTTTTCCTAATAAAATGCAAAATAACTTCATGAAAAAAAAATTCTAAAATATATTTATTAAAGATACTTAAATCTTATTTTTTAAGATGATTCTGACATTATAAATCGATAAATCAATGTACGCTTGTTACGACAGCCAATCAGAAATGTCAAGAGTATCACTCGCAAGAAGCTTGCAATTGACTTGCGATCAATGTTGAATCAGTTTTATCGTTAATCATTTATCATTAATTAAGAAGTGCATACTGATTGCAAGAAAAGAAAAATAATTGCAATTATTATTTATGATTTAATTATAATTTAGTCATTTTCAATTTCAACTATATATTTTTTGGTAAAACTATAAATTATTATTATAGCAATAATAAAAATGTACTCTAATAATCGTTTTTTTTTTTTACTATGTAATTATAGTCACAAATATCAAATACTTTTTTCTCAATGCAGGAAATTCATCACAATTGTAAATTAAATTCTATAATTTCATCAAGAGATTAAAAATGGAAATTACATCGACAAAAATTTTTGAATTTTTAGGTAACCGTGCGGCTCCACCACCGCCGGTTCAAACGCCACGTGAGGAATCAGTAGCGAAGAAGAAGGAAGAGGAGGAGGATGAAGATGAAGAGACAAGCAGCTCTTCTGAGGAAACGGAATCCGACACAGAGGAAGAGTCGGAAACAGAGGGTCATCCGTCCAAGATTACTTCAACTACGACTTCCGCTGCTTCTCAAGATCGTCAGAGAAGCGAATCCGCTATGGCGCGCACTGACATTGGACCTCTTCTTGCTCGCAGCGCTGAAGCTAGGAGAGGAAGTAAGGAAGATTCGCCTTCCACCAGGCAAGTATCTCTCATTTCTAAGAACGGTTCCATACGATAAGAAATTTAATCCTCAACTAATATAATTATAAAAAAGAAAGTGTTAACTTTGATCTCGAAAAAGATATCTTGGAAACTTTTGGCTATTTTATCTACATAATTGTAAATAAAAAGCTACGTTTTAAATTACGTTTTAATGTATGTAAGAAATAATATTTATTTATATTGTAATTGTGATATCATATCACAGAAATTTATTCATAGCAATTGACAATTAATGCCTTTTCAAATTTTTACTCTTTCGTGTTATCAAATATATATCAAATATATCAAATATATATGCACACTATATAATAATACAATAAAGATTATTAAAAAAAATTGATAGTTGAGATTTGATAGTTGAAATTAATAAGTGAGATTATCCTTAATAAAAGGATATTAGAAAAATTTTCTGCAGAAGTTTATTTAGCATAATGCAAAACAAAAAATATAAAATTAAATATATTTACTTATTCAATATCTTAATTTTTTTTCCTTTTTTCATTTGAAATTGAAAAGATTAGTTGCAATACTGTCTTTTTTTTTACTCTTCTTTGATACATAGTTCTAAAGCTATTATATCAATCTATTCTCTCTCTCTCTCTCTCTCTCTCTCTCTCTCCTCCCCACCCTCGGCATTCAAAAATCCGATGTTGCCAATTTGTACGTTCGCAGAAACTATCACGGAGTTTCCGTGTGTTAGCGTATGTTTATTTGCGCTCGTTGAGAACGGCAACATCGCGCACACGCATCCCAACGTTCTCTTCCGTCGCTTTCGAGAGCATGCGAATACGCTCACTCGCACTGAATTTCAAAGTAAGCTTACCCCACCCTTTCTCTCAACAGTCGCAATCTCCTAGCCCGAAACTGTGGCCTAAGGAAACGAGAGGCGGTTGAGAGAACAGAGAGAGAGAAAGAGACCAGGCAAAGCCGTAAGTGCTTTCCCTGGCCTGACCCGACGACTGCCTCCGGCTTTTGTAAAAGAATCACGTGGCTCGTTCCCCATTGCGCCCGCTGCTATCAGAAACTTTCCACGTAGCGTTGCGGAAACTGATTAGCCGCTCAGTCTGGCGATGAATTGTAATACATTAGGACGCGTAAATTTGATCGTGAGCACGCATTTGCTCTCGAGAAGCGCGTGATAGAACAGTACATCCATTTTCCATCTAAGAAATCAGTTAACCTTTATTTTTTTTAATTAATTGTTCAATTAAAATGTCATTTAGCATACTTTGCTCAAATTTATTCTAGCTAAAAAAGAGACTTCTGTTCTATAATTTAGTTTATGTTAGACGATTAACTGTCATCATTATTTCTGCAGATTATATAAAATTATAAAGTGACGTCGTGTATTCATCGTTTATTTCTTATGTAACTGAAAATCAAATTAACTAGATGAATTAACTCGAGATATATATATATATATATATATATATATATATATATATGGAATAAGATAAATATATGTGGTAACATCACCAAAGTTCATTAATCGTGCAATCTCGCGTTTTAGTCCTAATGGAAGACGCGCGATAAGCTTGCCTAAGCCAGTAGCAGTTAGAAAATAAACGTGACCTCAATCTTAAAGAGAGAAAGATTATCGAAGCCGACGTGCTATTGTATACGTCCCTCGATAAGTTGCGTTCTCGAGAACGCAATCAAGCCAGACCCTAAAAAGCACTTATCCCTTAGTAGTAGCAATAGTAGTAATATTAAACCAAAAATCCAGAGTAAAGAGAGAAAATTCCTACCGATCACTCGTGTCTCAGGTATTCGTCACCGAGGGGCAGCCCCGCGCAATCCGTGACGACGATGACGACGACGATGACGACGCCGAGCGGCGGCGGCGGCGCCGCGATGACAACGACGTCGACGCCGGGCGGCTACACCAGCAGGTTCGTAGCGCACGTAGCTCACGGTCAAACGACTGCTCATGATGAGGCCACTTCTAATTCCAGTAACCCCCTCGACCGTAATCGTTTTAGGGCGTTTAGCGCGGACGGTACCGACGAAAGGTGCTCGGCCGGTCGCGTCGACGACGCTAAAGTAATCGCGGCTACGGCTACGGTCGCGGATTCCGCTTATGACATCGACGCCGACGGGGACGCGCTTAAACCACAGGCGACGAACACTAGCTCGGCACAAACGGACGTTATTACGGACAAATCGACCACCTCATCCACCTCTTCCTACCTCGCGATAAGCGAACCCGAAAGTCTCCTCGGGAATAGCCGCGGCGATAGTCGAGTTATGAATGTGACATTCGAAGACGACGACGCATTAGTGCAAGATCGTTCCGGGAACGGAGAGAGTCGCAGCCAGGATGAATCTACTCTCACGATTGAAGATGATTCCGACACGAGAAGAAACGCCACAGAAGAAATGATATCTGAAAACCATGACTTTGAGGACGCTCCTAGTTTCTTCCGAATCATCGTAGAAGACGTTGATGCGTCTGTCGCCGAGAAATCTATGTTGGATTCTACGAATCAAAGTAGATGTGAGATAATCGACGAGATCGAGCGCAGAGATCGCTCGAGGTCCAAAGAGTCTCACAGCATTTCTGAATGTTCGAGTTCCGTTAGTGGCCGAACGATGTCCTACAGCGAATCGGAGAGTGATTCCGAAAATGTCTCCGAGGAGGAAAACGAAGAGGAAGACGAATCTCGAGATGAAAACTGCAACGTGAAAAATAAGAAAAAGGAGAATAAGAAGGATGATAGAAATTACGACGATAACGATAACGCGGAAAGCGAAGCTAACGAGGAGAATAAAGAATCCTCCGACAGTGACGAGGAAACCACGGTACTGAGTATTAGCTCGAATATCCAAGGCGAAAGCAGCGCGACGCCTGACGATCGTTACGAGAGGGATCTAAAGCGCCGAAGTGCCTCTATAATCGACGAGAGGAGCATCGAGGAGATGTTTGACGACAATGGCTGGGTAGTGACGGAGCAGGATTTAGAGCAGGATTTACCGAACGATCTGCGAACAGTATCTACGATCCTGTTAGATTTTCCTACGGTCGATCGCCCATCTGAACAGATTGCGAGCTCTATCGGCGACGTCAATGACGCAGCAGGGACACGTACTGATGAAATTATTCCAAAAATTGCCGAAGAGAGACACAACGAGACATCTAGCAACTTTGAGGATTCCTCCACACAGTCAAGCATCACCATCAACGCTGAGATGGTTCCCTCGAGTGAATGGCAAGGGTTCGAGGCTCCATCGAGAAGTCGCGTATATAGACAGAGCAGTCTGGGTAAGAACGGATGGCTGGTCTCCGACGAGTCGGAAAGCGAGTCCGATCGGGCAACCTCTCCAATTGAAGCTTCTTCCGATCGAGACGTCACTAGAACCGAGTTCGCGAACGAAGCGATTGGGTTCGACGGAATCGAAGATACGGGCGACATCGACGAGAACGGGTGGGTTATACTTGACGACGACGACGACGATGACGACGACAATGATAACGATGAGCTCGACGAAGAGCTCACAGGAGCTAGCAGCGCGCAGAACACGATTTGTTCTCAAACGATTGACTTCGTAGACTCAAAAACTAACATTGAGAATGGTGCGTTAGTCGCGGACGTTAAGCGGTCGAAGGGCACCGAGCAGTCAGGGCCCGACAAGCACGAGGAAACGCCCGGTGCCAGTATGAGTGTACCGATGCAAATGGTAACCACCGTCTTCTGTATGTCCGTACTGTGTTACAGCATTCTAACGAATCTGTTCCCCTAAATCCGTCGAGCTCTCTCCCTGACGTTACGTAAATACAAGTATCCTCCGGGTCCTCCCACACTTTCTCTTTGTCTCCCACGTCGTCTCGGATTCGGCATTCAGGATGAAAGACCGTGGACTTTGCACAAGCTTACGCAGTAATTGACGGGACTGTCTTGCCGCGAGTAACGATGCAGCAGTTTTCCGAGGGGAATGCTCCATCTCTCGTTTACTTCACCAAAATGTTCCCAGCAAACACCAATTAACCGGGACATAACTATTAATCATAATTTCACACTCAACAATATAATTGCAATGTAACATATTATATTACAGTTATATTGTTGAGTGGAAAATTATAACAGTCGTGTTACAGTTGGTCTACTGGATTAACTTTATATTATGCTTAAATTGTGATTAAACTTTTGATTTGTTTCATAAGACGTATAATTTGTAGAAATTTCGTAGATTGTATGATATTTAATTCGTAGAAAATATTGTAGCTTTTTAAATTGTTTGGCTCTTTTATTGCTTAACTGAAATAGAAGAAAATAGGTTCTATTACTAATTAATTATTTAACAAATTATGCGAATTATGCGTATTAACGAATACCATTATACACATCCGAGTTCCAATTAATATCCGAAAATAATCATATTTCAATTAATTTTTGAAACTAAACATTTCGGAATCAAACAACAGAAAAAAATTAATCGATTAATAATATTACGCTAGGAAATTTGAGAGAAATAACGAGATTGCAGAAAAATATAAATCAAAAAGACTGCTGCTCGAAACTCACGCGTCTCCTTTGGCCGACGTCGTAAAAAGGCTTGTCGGAGAATATTTATGAAACGTAGCTATTTGTCCACGCTATGCACACGATAAATGCATTTTTACACATTGTGATAGTCGTAATTACGGCCGAGCGCCATTGTTCCTATTATATTTGTCGATTCGCGAAGCGTGACTCCGAGTCGCTGAACTACGATAGCTTCGCGTTTTCTTTGCCTTGCGAGTGCAATCGCACACGCATATATTATTGTCACATCTCAGGTAGAACATAAAATCATAAGATTAAAATGACATTAAGTAGCAGTCATTTTAGATAAATTCATAATGGTGATAATTTTACGATTAATTCTTAACATGACAATGATTTTCAAGTAATTTTTTAACTAAAACATTACTTACAAATTATTGTTATGTTAAAAATTGATCATAAAATCGACATTAAAAGTATTGAATGATACCATTATGATTTTTTCTGAAATGACTTCTACTCGATGTCACCTTGATCTTTTTATTTTATGTTCCATCTGGGATTCGGTAGTGAAACATTGACTAACTTCAACCGAAAAAATAGTTTGTTATAAGATTCTTCAATAGTTGGTTTATATTTTTAGATCCTTTCAGGAACTAGAGACAAGATCCAATGTTAAAGAATCTTATCAATAGTTGCAAAGCTGCTTTCTCTGTTGAATGCAGCCATTCTTAAATTCGCCGCTTTCGCATTATTAAAGCTTATTAAAGCTATACTTAAGAAAAAGAGGTAGAAGCACCAGACGTCGGCGGTCGATTTACGGTGGCCAGGCAGATCGCGGATCGACCGCCTCTGCACGCGCGTCGCGTTATCTATCATAAGTTTTGTACTCTCTCCTTATAGCGAATAGGCTTACGTCACAGTTTGTCGGTGTGGTAAATAAACTGCATTTCTTTGTGATAACTCGTATTATTTATTTCCCTCTCAACCGTCCTTAGTATCGACGCGCAATAATAAATACGAAGTATCACATCCCTTCTACAAATCTTGTTCATAACATCTGTTTTTTCCAGTTTTTCCTTTCTTTGTTTTTTTTCCTGGTTGCCCACTATTTCTTCTGTCACCTTTCACTCTCTGTCCCGAAATTTTTCAGATTCTTACGTTCTCTGGTCCCCAATAAAATGTTTACTGTCCCTGTCCATATGTGTCATCAATGAAATACCAAAGAGCGAGATACGATAAGTACGAGAAGAATGCATATTTATTTATTACACTAACAAATTGTACGCTAGAATCATATCATTGTTGATTGATGAACATCGATTATCAGCAGATGGAGTCGGCAGTTCAGATTCGTGTTTCGAGCGTGAGATTATATCTGAGATTATATATATATATATATATATATATATATATATATATATATATATTCATTATCGGAATGTTTCTCAAAAGTGATCTTTATGCGCATTTAAATCTCACGATGTTAGTCCGCAATCGTACCTAAACATATTATATTTAACTTTTTTCAATAATTGTTTACTTATTTTTAAGATTCTGTAATATATGTATTCTATAGTAACGTACATCATATATACTAAGTGCGCATTTAAAGGTGCAGATAAAAATAAATAACTGTTAAATTCATAATATCAAATTATACTGAATTTTCGATATTTTTAAGTATTTCTATAGATCGCCACTGCTTCTATTCAATATATCATTATTAATTTAATACAATGGAGTCAAACAATTCAAGAATTTGACTCAAATTTAGTTTATTATTTACCAGTGTATATATTAATATGGATATTATTTATTTTAAAACTAAGCAATTCAACTATAGAAATGAATTTTACATTTTGACATGGCAGTTAAAAATAAAATGTTATTTAACTCAAAGACTTAGATTATCGTTGCTCTTTTGATGTTTAACAGACCGTTATTTCTCTGATACGTAATTATCTTTTTAATTTTTTCTTTCTTTGGTACATGTAACGATTTAATATTATATTGTGATAATTCCATTTTTTGACATCTATAAAATCTTTCCCTGTTACAACAAGATAACAGAGATGAAATTCTTACGTTGCATAAGAATTACTTATGAGATTCATTTTGAATGATTCGTGAAATTCTTGCTAATTTGCGATATAATTATCTACAAAGATTTTTTTACACTGAATAGCATTTCAAATACAAGTTTCACAATATTGCATGACATTTTAACTTATGATATCAATTTCAAGAGGCATACATGCTCATCATTTCTATTGAAACATCATTTCAAGAATACGTTTAAGTAGTAGAATATTGGATCGATTACAAGTAGGTATAAAGGAAATGGAATACCAAGAAAATTTCTTCGAATGGATTACTTTTGGATGGCAGAATTATTCTTCAGAAAATTCTCATTAAATTTAGAAACTCCATAGAAAAATCTGTGTACTTCATACTATACAATATAACTTATTACTAACTCATTGCAGTTCTCTATTGCAATTTGATTACGCACTCTGTTATTTTTGCAGATAATAATTTCTTATGAAAATTAAAATATCAAAAAATTATATAATCTTTAATTTTCATGATAATTAATAACTAATTAAAATATCATTTAGATTATAATTAATATGTTCGATATAAATTAGTTATATTTTTCAGTAACAGAGATAGTTCCAATGGTGATATTAAACATTTTATTTGATATTAACTTTATTATTTTTTATTTTAAATGGAGATACATTGTTTTTTTTTAAACTCTATAGTAAAAATATAGTCAACTTCTTCAATATCCCCACTACAAAAATAGACTTGTGTCGTCGAAAATGGATTACTGCATAATGTTAGACGATATTCTTAGCACGTTGCACCCTGCTCGCCGTTATAACGAATCGACACTGTCGAAACTTCGCAGCTCCTGCACAACCGTTTGGGAGAAATGTAGAACCATCGATCCACGCCGCAATCTGATCTACCAGTTTCGTAAACTGGAAACTTCTTACTTCATGACACGTAGGTTCTACCGATGCACTGGGACCCGACCTAATACGAGCGAAATACGAACTTAGTTGGGGGAGGTTCAGTGCAAAGTCATACAAACCGGGCGTGCGATAAACTATGTTTATACCGAAGTTTGCGGACATTCATGAACTTTCTCAAATTCGAGCGAACCTACACAAACATTGTTTGACGCAATCCGAAAATTTCATCCGCATCGCGCCACTCTACGCAACATCAACTTCGCCCCAGGATGTTAATTACAGTTTAACACAATGAGATTTACATTTCCCCAGTTATTTGTGGTTAATCAACAATAATCATTTACAAGAGCTGTTAGTATCTGTAACATGTTTAGAGTCTTATATGCCAGATGTCGAAACAAATTCGAAATTAAAAATTTTAACGAGATAAAGTCTGAAACAGTCTAAATATTGCTTAATTTTTTTTAATTCTAAGTAACATCATTAATATGTTTAATTCTTTTCAAATTTTCTGATTATTTTGTAACAGAATTAAGGATGTTACTTTATGAAAAACAAGGTATTATCATTACTTGGAATTTTAAAAAGAAGTGCGTTATCATTACCATTACTTATTGTTAGAAGGTAACGATTCATTGTGTTTTCATTATTTTTTTATAATACTATAATAGGATAATTGAATTTTAAAATTACATTATTTAACAATTAACATTAAATGTAATAATTAGTATTAAAATAATAAGTGGTAATAAAATTTTAAATTTTAAACTAATCTCTACATAGCAAATTTTTCTTTATATTAAATTTTCTAATTCCATGTATTAATATTTTTATTTTTAATTTACTTTATATCTTTAAAAATTTACATTATAATTAAAAACGCAAATATAGATGCTAAACATTAAAATAATGAGATAAAACTAACTATTGAATTCGTTACCATTATTATAAAAATATAATAATGTTACAGATAGTTACTGTTGTTTGTTAGAAAAAAAAACATTTACGGTAAAGACGTTACAATTAATGTACTACTTCCCAACTTTCCTGTCTTGCAATTAGCAGTTTTAATTTTCGCTTTTTGATAATAATCGCTTACGAGAATAATGTGCATGTGACAAATCATAAGTAAAATACTTATCTGCATATTCACTGTAGTCATGTATACAGGATGTCTCACGAATCTGTGATAAAAAGTGCGGCACATCGGTGGTTCCCGATAGTTGCACTCATCCATGGAGCTGGAATCGAATCAGATCAGTGGCTGCTTCGTAAGCATTAGATCTTTTTTCAAATTAAAGCCAAAAGCGTAAAAAAAAAACCCGCAGTGTCACGATCCGACAAGTGTAATGACATTTTCTAGTATAAATTGCTCACTGACGATGAACGCTTCCGGCAAGTGTACAGACCACACTTCAGACGCAATTAGCATAGAAATTAATTATACTGATCTCGCAGCTTATTTTATTGTTATTATTTCCTTGAATTAATATACTCGAGATGATTTTATGTAATAATGATTTTCTATATTTATAATAATGCTTTGATAAGAGGGAAAATTTCAACAGGTATTTCGCAAAGCATTTCCTGTGCCCTCATTATTTGTCATTTGTATACGCTATATAAATCTCAAAGTCATCTGACATGACGTTGATGTGCCCGCACTTTCTGCACAACTCGAGATTGCAAGAATTTTGTATATCACGGACAATGAATAGATTCGCGGACAATCAAATGCAAATCTCGTTCTCATAAGCTTAATCCCATAAACGAGATAATAGTACCAACACAAAGTCTACCAACATGTACATGAAAAGCAGTTAGTTCCTTAACTTCGTTACTGTGTTACCCCCGAACTCATTAGCGTATGCAATTTACGACACGCCTGTGTATTATTGTGTCTTTTAATATTAGCGTGCAGTGCGCACGCCTCAGTTTCGCAAATAGCGTTTCCAGCGGGCACACTATACAAAATAAGTTTAATGTAGTACGCTTGTAATTGGTAAATACGTCATTTGTTATTTATACTGCGGTTTAATCAGTACAGTACTAATTTTGCAAAATGGTAATAATTACGAACATAATTTTCAATTAATTACTTCTTCCAATGTCGAGTATTTTTTTTCAAAGAAAACATATATATATATATATATATATATATGTATGTGTGTGTGTGTGTGTGTGTGTGTGTGTGTGTGTGTGTGTGT
>Ga0157364_1001768_pt1 | contig 19006 bp, 11 predicted proteins | sample AttsexASBM2_FD_111476 | JGI IMG/M metagenome (GOLD analysis project Ga0157364, IMG submission 111476) | Fungus gardens microbial communities from leaf cutter ant in Ribeirão Preto, State of São Paulo, Brazil - Atta sexdens ASBM2 | ecosystem: Host-associated > Fungi > Mycelium > Unclassified ...
ATAATGTATTTATATATATATATATATATATATATATATATATATATATATATATATAAAACGAATTAAAGTATCGCAAAAATATTACGAAACAATACACTAATATATTAAATCTATAATGTATATTAAATTCATATATTTTTTGTTTCACAATATAAACACATTTAGAGGTAAATTTTGTAAATATTTAATAAATTATATTATTTAAGAAATTTGCAAGTTTTGTTCTCTAACTGTGGGTATTTTTTTAATAAGTTTGTAAATTAATCATATATATATTTTACCTCACAAAGAATTTTGGATGCAGCAAAAATAATATAAAGTAAAGATAGATATACAAAAATAGATATACAAAAATCTATCACACTAAATTCGCAAGTTTTATTTCGTTATAAATTTTATTGAATTTATTAATTATTACTTTATTAGTTCGTTAAAATTTTTATTTAAATTTTATTTTACGCATGCATGTAAATAAAATGAAGATTAAAATTAAAAAGTTTCTTTCTTTTATTTTTTTTATTAAATTTAATTTTTTAAATAATATTATTATATTATCTTTATTTTATAAAATTTTGTATGCATATTGACATTTATAAAACATTTGTGAAAGATACATATGTAAAAGATATATATGTAAAATTACGCAAGTTTATCTGTTCATAAAATTTTTAATTTATTTCTTCTAAACTTAACATTTTTAATATTTTTACATATTGACATGTAGAATTTAATATCTCTTGCATATTTATATTTATAAATTTACTTTACTATACAATCCTTCATTGCAATTTTTGCAATTCTATTAGTCTATCAAATTCGAACAATATTTCGATAAAAATTCCTAATATTCGATATAGAAAAATTTCCATAATAATTTCTAACATATTTGCAGGCGTGTACAATACGAATAGGAAATTGATAATAATTAAAAGTAAATTTTTATAAAATCAATAAACTATGTACACACACACACACACACACACACACACACACACACACACACACACACACGCGCGCGCGCGCGCGCGCGCACACACACACATACACATTAGAGTACTCAATATTAGAATAAAAAGAATCACTTTTGCTTCAATTTTCAATAACTCGGCGAAAAAAAATCGTATAGAGCTCAACAAAAATCAAACTAAAGTTAAAGATTCACGCTTTCGAATGCTGTAAATCGAATTTTTATGCGACTTTTAATTCATGCCATAGAACTTCGCAAAGTTAGTAAAAATTTTTGAGCTTTGAAGCATTTCCATTTGTGTCCGCATAATTCCATAAAGAATTAATGAAATTTGAATATCAATTATAATTTTCGAAAGTAGAGATTTCAAGCTTTAAAACGCTTCTTTACAAACTTTTTTATGATTATTTTGAGGAAGTTACACTTTTGAAATTTGTCTATTTTGGGAGGGATAGGATAGATGAGGCTTTAATTTTGCTGTTGAGTGTATATATATATATATTTATATATATATATATATATATAAGTCTTTAATGTTTCTTTTTTATGTTTCTAATTTTATATATATAATTAGAAACATTAAAAAGTTTCTAAATGCAAACTCTTAAAATTCACTATTTTTTCCGATTGCACAAAATTTTTTTTGGTGCACATAATAATCTCGTGCTATTGCAAAAACTTTTTCTCCTTGTTCTGACACGTATACATTCGGTCAAAATATACCTGTGATGTCGATTTTAAAATTTTCATATCAATACCTTCTGTAATAAGAGCAATCATAAATTAATTAAAATTCTTTATATGATCACGATTATGATCTTTAATCGATTAAATTGCTGCTAATTTCTAGTATATTTTCAAATCATGTAAAATTCAATAATGTCTTTTCGAGAGGGGTCTCGGTGTGTTTTCGTCAGAATCACGAAAATGTTTTTTGATGGCTGGAAAAGACATTCTTCAAACCATTACAATATCCCGAGACTCGAAATATATCCCAAAGAGCCGACGGCTATGTCCTAATTTACGACAGGGTGCTACATTGAATCGCCTTTATATTTAGAGCCGCATAACTCGCTACTTGAAAACGCTTGATGATGACATTAAAGATCTTCCTAATACCGCATAGGTACCATTGTATAGCTGTAAAGATTTGACCGTAACCGCCGCGTAAATATGAATTTAAGTAATAACGTTGACGCTATATTATGACTGTGCAAATGTGAAGATGTTCGGAAAACATTTCGCAGTTTTGCACTACATTACCCGTAATGCATCCGATATCAAGATTATAGCCGCATTTTAGCGGTATTTAAATGCGAAAACGTCGATACTTCAGTGTTTACTCAGCATCGCGTGAAATGATATGGGACAGTTATGTGAAATTATGTAAGAAAATAAATGTTTAAATAAAAAAATTATCGTCTCTGTGAAATTAGCAACTTTAAAAAGAAATTTTAATAACAGTATTGCTTGCACCCGTAATACACGTTTTCTACAGTTCCTGATAGGTTTTATAAATAGTTTCGTTGAATTAGGCCAAAAGTTTTAAAAAATAAAAATATGCAATGCCAATTTCGCGTGGCATCGCAAGATTCGAGAATGTCAATTTTTTGTTGTCGGAATCTTAAAGTACTCGAATAGTTCTACAGTTCCTGATCGATTATAACAATCATTCCGGCCATTAAATATTTTTAAATAAATTTTTTAAATAAGAGCTAGCATCTCCAGTTTAAAAAAATTAATTTTTTTGCGTCATTTTTTTGTATTTGAAAAGTTAGTTCTTGACAAATTTTCAATGACATTACGGACCATTTTAATATGTTTAATAAGTTTAAACGATTTTTTATTCCTTGCGCTGGCACCGCACGTCAAGAGTAAAGTATCTCAACCAGTACTGACTGACTTTTCAGCTTTTTCTGACAACACTACAATGATTTCGAAGACGTATGTTGATTTCGACTGAAGTACGACTCGTCGTTTCCTTACGCACGTTTCTTCTTATGTGCCATTGCAAATTTTCTATTACACGTTCGTCCCTGCGTTCCCCTTCGGAATAAAAATCTAAAAGTGCTGATATAATCCAAAGTCTTAAAATCTTTTTTTCTTGCCTCATATAACATGGACTATTACTCGCACCTTAACGCTAGAACTAGAAGCGCAACTGATCGTGTCATGACGCGTAACCACTTTTGCATCGTTGGTCGCAATAGGCACATTAAACTGTTACCATAGTAGCAGGAATTTTATTATCAGAAAAGTCGTAATGTTGGTCATCAATAGAGAGTTCCTTCTGCACGACGTGAGAAAATCCAAACTATGCTAATTATACGAACAAACATCTCTATTTATCATTTAAGGAATATGGCCACCCTAGTGCGCATAAAAATAGTAATAAATCCAAAAATTTTTTTTATTTAATTTTTTTTAGTTTAAAAAATAATTTAATATAAAATCAAATTAAAGCACTGGTGCATATATTAAAGTCTACAAAAAATTTTTTTTTTGTATTTTTTGTATCCAAAATGACGACGTTACCAGTGACAGAATCCAGTACATTTTTTTTGGAGGTGCTCCGGGGCTTTATCTAGCATTTATAAATTTTAACCTAGAACAAAAAACATTTTTTTTTGAATGTACATTAAGTTTCTTAGAGAAGTACATAGAGGTTTGTGCAAATATTAATATTTTCAAAAATGGCAGGTATTTGAAGTCACACTTGCATTCTTTGCTAAAAAAATTTTATGAAAAACTGTTTATAAAATAAAAAAATTATATCCAAAAATTCCTATATACTTCTTTGCGAGATGTGTCTAAGAAATTTCAATTAAAATTTGAACCCATTCGGATAAAAATTATTCAAGTTATTTGTCAAGTCGATTTGAAAAACTTTAATATAATATATGCACTGAGTAGCTTTAATTTGATTTTATTTATTATTATTTATGTTAAATTTTTTTTAAACTAAATAAATGTTTGAATTTATTGCTGCTTTTTATGTCTGCTAGGGTGGCCGTACTTCTTAATATATATGTACTATATGATATCCTCTTTACAGGAATTAATCTACGACTGATGTCATTTTTTATTATGGTTTTATTGAGCGTAAAACGGAAATTTTATTAGCTCTGTAATTAATATATTCGCCAATTACTTACATTTAAAATCCGACGAATGAAATGCAGTATATTCGGGAATTATTCGCGTGTGCACTGCCCGGAATCGAAAGATAACGTAGTAAAATAACTGTTTAAAAAACGGATGAATTTATTTTATTCACACTTAATAACAAGAATTGATTTACAGCTGATGTCATTTTTTATTATGGCTTTATTGAGCGTATGTAAAACTTTATTAGCACTGTAAGTAATATATTCGCCAATATACTTACATTAAAAATCCGACGAATGAAACGCAGTATATTCGGGAATTATTCACGTGTGCACTGCCTGGAATCGAAAGATTACGTAGCAAAATCACTGTTTAAAAAAAAGGATGAATTTACTTTATTCACATTTAACATTATTCACACAAAACAGGAATTTACAGAAAACTTCTTAGATTGAATGCGAATAACATAAAATTTGTATTTTTTCCGGAACAGAGCGCGGAGAGAACAACGGCTCTCTTATATATATGATTATTTATATATATATATATATATATATATATATATATATATAAAATATAACAATTGATAGATTTTTAGTATGTATGTATTTAACTCCTATTAATAATTTTTGTACATTTACATTTTAAAAAATTGATTCTTATTGGAAAAGTTCTTGCCTGTTTTATGTTATTTCATGTTACATTTTAGTTAATTTATTATTGAACGCGATGAACTTGCGCACTCTGGTCATGGGTATACTAATTTCGTTGTAAAACAAGCGAAAACGCAGAGCCACGAACATTCAGTCATCATGTTACCATTCAAGAAGAAACAGTTTGATCTTATTTCCAAGGAGACTAGATCACCGAAATCTTTTTGATTACGGATTCCTTCTTCTAAAAATGAATTACTATTCAAGAAGAGAGGTTTAATCCTATAAAACTACAACATCCTACTGATCACGATCGACTGTTTCATCTCGAGCCTCAGAGGTTGTTTGAGTCAATAGCACCAACAGCAGCAACGACATCTCCGCCGAACATGATCTTTGTACTGCAACCTAGGCTGCAGAGACGGATAGATGGAGACGCTAGAAGATTATACCGAAGAATTAGAGATCGTTTCATCAGGGCGGCTTTTGACGTTGACAAGTATTAACGACATTTCCTGAACATAGATTAACGAGAATATCTACTAAGGATTGCCTGCAGCTACATTATGATGCTTAGCGAAGTGATGGTCAAAAACCAACGACTTTGCAGACTGAGTAGTTACGTAAAGCTGGTCTCCAGGATCATTCAAACAAAGAGAAAACTCAGAAAGCAGAAAGAAGACTGAATGAATCGCGTTTTCACGTAAACAATGGGAACAAGATTGAACTCACAACATTTGTCTAAAAAACTTCATTCTGTTAGAGACTCAGGAATCTTTATTTCAAATTAGAGAATTAGAAGGTGCGTGGAATGAGGCTTGGATTGGCGTTTTAGATCAAGGTAGTGGATCGATTTTATCGCGCGTATCGCGACTCGAACGCACAGGTTGAATTTCGAAACAGAAGTCTACGGCCGAATGCAATGACTCTGCCTTGAAATAGCGCTCGTTGATCCGTTTTTGAGGAAGGAAATTATTTCTTATGACCTATAGGATCGTGTAACCTTACAAGAGGAGGAATGCGATCAAGGATTTGAAATAATTCATTCAGTCTATCTTACATAACTCTAGATTTAATGAATTCTATTATAATATATATAAAATTAAAATTTTTTAAGACTAAACTAAATTTACTAAAATATTATCTAATTTAGTGAAAATTGTTGTGTTGTGTTGTATTCCGCGAATGAATTTACATTATTTCGGAGGGTTCCTGAACAAGATTTTGGGAAGTATAATTAAAATTTTGACCTATCTCCTGTTCGTTTACATAAATTTTTTTAATTTAACTAGGGGGATCCAAATGTTAGTGTACGTAAATTGTGATATTGTGTCTCTAAATCAGGAGAGGGAGAGGCTAATTCGGGGTAAGAGATGAATGGAGCGAGGAAGGATTCTTGGATTTCAGAGTTTGTTAAAGGAGAATTTAAAGAGGAAAGTTCTGAATATAATATTTGGAACTCTGAAGAATTAGGAGGTTGTAAATTTGAAGGAAATAATTCTAAATCGTTTGAAAGAGAGAGAGAGAGAGAGAGAGAGAGAGAGAGAGAGGTGTTCAGACAAATTTGATATTAAAATATTTGTTTTTTAATATTATTTAGGATATCAAGTCAAATTGCGTGCTCGTTCCATTTGGTAAAAATTTGAACTTAAATATAAATCGCGCGATCAAGTCACAAGAGAGAAGTTGTCTTAAAAAATTAGGTGCTCAGACAAATTTAATATAAAAATGTTTTTATATTATTTCAGGATATCAAGTCGCCAAATTAGGTGCTGGTTCCATTTGGCAGAAATTTGAGCTCAAACATTGGTCACGCGATCAACTCACAAGAGAGAAGTTGCAACAAAAATAGTTGTTAACAAATTAAGCGTTGATCATCAGAGGGACATCCTTTCTGTTAAATTTCTGGATTAGGCTGCAAGTTAGAAAAATAAATTCAAGGCAATCCAACTCATTAGATTTTATTTGAAAAATTTATTTGAAAAATTTAAAAAGTTCAGTGCGCTCCCAAAGATTACGCCAACAAACGCGTCGCCAACAAACGACGTCGACAAACGTGATCTTTCAGTCGTTTAGCTAAAACTTTCAGAAAGATTTAATTTATTGCATATAATAAGACAAGTACAAAATCAAAAATTGAAAACGAATTTAGAAACACTTCTGCCTCCACTAATTTCACTTCTAACCGAGAAATGGAACTAGTGGAGACTTCACCTCTTCTCGAAATTGTTTACTTCTTAACCATAAATCCAGAGAGTATCTGTAATTCTGTCAATTTCCTCTGATTCTTCTCAAAATGACCATTCCTTCAACATAAATCTATTCAATCAGTTACCCATCTTCTTATGAAATTAATCATTCTTCTCTCCCTCCAATAAATGAACAAATTTCTATTTTATATTTCTAATTTCTCCAATTCAAATAATTTAGAAGAATTATTTCCTTCAAATCCGCAACTTCCTAATTTTTTAGACCTTCAAATTTTTAGAACTTACCTTTCCAAATTTTCCCCTTATTGACAAATTATAATTCTAGATCCAGAAACTCAAGAACCTTCTCCGTTCCCATCTATTATTTATACCCCGAATTAGTCTCTCCCTCTCCTGATTTAGAGATAATACTATAACTTATAACATGTGAATCCATAAATGAATGAAATGAATAAAAACCTGAATATATATGTGTGGGTGTAAAATGTATAACTAAATGATTTATAGTATTTTTTTTAATAGAATCACCCACAATTTTTTTACGGCTGGATCACAGTAGATTTTTTTTTTAATTTTTGGATTTTTTCCCGTGATTGGATTTATATTAAAGAAAACTCTGGAACAATTATTATGTAATATTACTTAAAATTTATATAAATATTTATATAACAATATTTATATAAAACATTTGTTTTAATCATTTGAATTAATAAAATGTATCTGTTAAGTTCAAGATAATTTATAGTCATAAAAATTTGATAATTTATCAATAATGATAATGACATTAATAACATAAATTATAAAAATATATTATTAGTATAGAAATGAAGTATAGAATAGTACAGTGAGAACAAAAATAAAGGCGAAGAATCTCTATTCTTCTCCATTACTCATAATATGCGTACATAAGAGAAGAACGCAAAGATTCACCGATGTTTTGCGTATCTCACTATTTTGTTGACTTCCTTTCTATCATGGAGGGGCTGAATCTTTGTAACATTAACATATATAATTTTATATTTGAAAAATTTATTTAGATTATTTAAGATTTGTTTAAGATTATTTAGGATTTATTAAGTTTTCTTTATATATATAAATGTGATGCAATTTATGTACATTACGTATATAATAATAGTATATAATAGTATATAATAATATTTTATAAAATTTAGAAATATATATTTATAACTACTACGTGTGTTACTTGTTCTAAAATATTTCTTTTTAGACTACGTGCAAAATTAGTTTAAAAATTAGTTTAAAATAAAATTTATTTATTTTTAAAAATATTTTGTAATATTTCCATAATTAAAAAAACTTTTGAAATTAAAATACGAAATCAAGTTCATTAAGTTTAATTTATGATAATTATATATTCATATTAACTGTAAGTTTTAATATTAAAATTTTTATAATTATAATTAAGGCATTCTAAAAATTAAAATGTTATTTATATCTGTAATCTGGGATTGTGTATACAAATGTCAAAAAGAAATAATATAAATTCACAGTTGCGTTATTAATAGTACGTATAAGAATATAATATTCATTATTATAATGACGCATTGCAAATTTATTTATGTAGTTATTTTTGCAATGTAATTATTTTTGCAATATTGCAGTATTTGTATATAATGTCCCACGAATTGTTTGTATTAATGAGAAATATCAATTGTTACAAAGTATTGTTAAATATATTGTATTGTAATATTGTTGCAATATCGCAATATTTCTAAAGGCGGATATTTTACCATTGCAGCAACGTAGCAACATTTTGCGATGTTGTAATCTTGCAAAGAAATATTGCTGTAACATTGCTGTAATTTTTCTATGCTATATGGATATACATATGTGACGACAATTTTATCATCACGATTATAATATAGGCGGAGATGAGTCGAATTTCGAAAGAAAATCATGTATACCGTTGCCTGACATCTTTGCTGTTTACGCACGCATACAACGTTGCCTATACACATTTCGGTGAAATAATAGAGATATTTAAATGTCTTAGCGTTTCTTATGATAGTTGCATCAATTTCTTTCCTCGTAAGTTAGAACGAATGAGGAATGCAGATATTAAATTATGTAATTATAAATTGTATTTTGTAATTATGATTTTCCGCAGTTCGAGGGAACTTATTTGAATTTAACGAAAAATATAATGATAAATGATAATGATCTGCGAAAACAATATTTTTATTTGTTGAGAAATTGTTCTCGAACGAACTTTCTCAACTAGGCTAACGAGCTAACGTTCTCGCAAGCAAGAAATGAGAGATTCGACTGTGAAGAGACTCTGAAGAGACAACACAGATGTAGATAATCGCTTATTAAATACGAACTTTAACATGATCTTGAGTCTCGATAATTTTATATCGCTTTAACCCTTATAATTCCTTCGTAAAATCCTTCGAACTCCGAACACGTCTTTAAAATATTAAACGTATATCATGTTTAATGTATCTAACAATGGGACTACTAGGTTTTATTTCGATTAGACTGAATTATACATATATACACATACATATAGACACAGCGTGCGCGCTATACAATAGTTCAGCTCTCCAACTAATTTGTGTTTAGATTATACGACGCTTCTCAAATATTCACGAGAAATATTAAAAATTTATGTGTTTATAATGAACTAAATAATAGTGTGGCGTAGTCAGTCTGTATTTTAATATTCACTGCCAATGGAATTCTATAGTATATGCTATGTGCATTATAGATTTCGTGAAAGCATGTCTGTCATGCTTTTTATTTTCGGATTTATAATAGGCATATAATTTCCATGATTTCATTTCAGAGAAGCTATCGGATGATTGATATCAGTATGTACAATAAGTGACATGAATCTCAAGAGTTCGAATTTCTCACTAACAATTCTATTATTTAATTTGGTTGTATTTTTACCGATTTATTTCTAGAGTCTTCAGGTGATAAAGAAAACTTTTCAATTTTGCAATTTAATTGTTCATATGTAAATCACTTTTTTTATACTAATTCTTGCATAATGAGAGCCAAATTATAAGCAATAATTTCTTCCAATAAATTGTGACTTAAACATGAAGATAAATTAGACTTGCAAGCATGAAAAGCTTACAATTGATTGAAAACAGAGTCAAATTTAATGCCATAATTGTTTTTTTTTTTTGATCATTTATATTATTAATACTATATTTATAGCCGACTTATAGAATTCCTCAATATGTAGTTCAAAAAATTTACATTCATATAATTTGCTTTCATTAGACATTTGCATATTTTCAATGCCACTGCATTTATTTTTATTAGTAAAAAAATCATCATGCTTTATTAAACAATAACAACAAAAGGAAATTGCAGAACTGAAATTTTCCATAAAATCACCAAGAGCATGACTATCCAGATTATCGCCAACTATAAAAATTAAACCTCTTTTTCTTATATTATTTAAAGTGACTAAATTCCAAATGTTTCTAATATTTGTAAATCTCTAACTATTAGATTATACATTATTATGATCAAATCAATTTTCCTTCAAAGCCACTAATTGGATCGAGTTAATATATGTGTCCTTATGTAATTAGGAAAACTACCCAGGCTCACTCTTAAAATTTTATGCTTCGTCCTTGCTAATCCGATAGGATTTACTATTTCAAAATTATCTTGGTATAATATAATTTTAATTGCTTGACAATTTTTTGCGAAAAATTCATTTTCTTTAAACATTCCAGAATACACCAGAAAAAAACGTACTTGAAATACAAATCAAGATTTCGTTAAAACTGTTTGAAATTTTCCCTGCTTATGTAACTTGCACAGAGATGTACCGTTCGCCTCGGCCTTTGTTTCTCTGTTTTCCTTTCTCTCTGTCACCCTTTCTCTCTCTCTCTCTCTCTCTCTCTCTCTCTCTATTCTCTCATCTTTCACTCCGTATTCGTACTGCCTTTCCCATCCACGGGGACGATTGACGTATCGATTCCAGTAGGGTGGTGCAGTTTGGCCTTCACCACGCGTGTTCCAAAAGTGCTGGCGTCGTCTGTCCCGCCGTTCTTCGTCTCCTCCGCACTCTTCTCCGCTTTCGTCCTCGTTTACCCCTGATTCTCCGCCGCTTTTCTCGGCTTCTGTCTCTCTCTCCTTCTCCGATGCGTCTCCTCCTCGTCTCAAAATCAATGAGTCGAGTGCTCGCGGTCGAGAGCGCGTGAGAATCCGCGGCGACCAAAGTCCGCGAGCGTGAAGGACCGAGGAATCGCCGGACTATTGATTTTCGATCCATCACATCGCACACGTGATATATGACCGATCTCTCACCCCTTTAATTTATTCGACAGCATCTCGGTCATTGAAATTCGGTTGAAAGACGTCGCGACAACACGTCGAATCATTATCGATCGTAACCTCCTGCTGATAATTCGGCATCTCGTATCAGAGAAGCTCTTCGTATCACGGGTGGGCGTTGTCGCACATACGGATTTCATTATTCTTTTTTTCCTAGGAAAAGCAACCGAATATTATATTCTATGAAAAAAGATCTATCTTCTATGAAGAAGATCTATGCGGAGATCGTGCGGAGATTGCTCGCGAAAAATAGAGCATATTTCACGGCATGAAAACTTTTGACTTTCGTTCCGATTTAGAATTAGTAAGTAAAGAATTAATTCTGCGAAGAAATGTTTTTATCTTTATTAATTGTTAATTATTAATGGGAAAAACGAATATTTCGGTGATATTTCGAAACTCCCAAATTTTTGCTCATTATTAGTAACAAGCCACTTTGATCCATAGGGTACAATTTAGGATTTGATCGTTATCATTTGGCTGCTTCAACAGGTAGGCCGGTAACTACAGTATCATTACGTTTAATGTCCTCGTGAATTCAGTTTTAATGCGTTCATTGATTTTATCACTCTAAAACGCGTTACGTTATTGACTTCTGGTATCAGCAAGAACACAATTTGTAGAAAGTAAGCTTTAAAAAAAACATTTGTCACAATTAATTTTTTATCAATAAATGATTTGTATAATTATAAAAATAAAAATTGATCCGTAACAAAATTACTTAGTCATGTAAATTATTAAGTATACTGAAAAAAAAATATAGTCAATTTTAATAAATATTTAGTTGAATACTGCCAACTAAATATTTATTAAATATAAAGATATATTTATTTGATACAAGAAATATTAATTTCTTTATTTAATCTAATTGATTTAACAATCATTTTTTTTTATTGAACAAATATTTACTTATTATAAGTAAATATTTTAGTTGACAGTATAGAATTAAATATTTATTAAAATTGACTATATTTTTTCAGTGTATCGATATATATGAGTGGTGTAAAAATTCAATATCCGATTGTAAGTTTAACCCGTTATTTTGTATTTTAATATTTACCATTTAATAATATAACATTTCCGATATCAAATTTCCGTTTTTGGATGTACGATTCGGTGTCTAAGACCTTAACATTCGATCAATCAAAATCGTGATTATGATTCATCTCATGTTCAGTTATTGAATGATTTTTCATTTTTCGTATTTGCTGTATTTTTGTGTATTTTTACATTTTATTATTTTGAAAATTGCAAGAGTGCGTACATTTTTATTTAAACTTGTAATTTTGAATTGTTTTATTATTTATAAAGTTAAACTGATTATTCTATCAATAGTAATATTTGAGAATAAAGGCTGGTTTATTATAGGATTATGATGAATTTCTATTTTAATTAATTCAGTATATAATTTGTTATCTCTCTAATTTTACAGCATTATGTTAAATTATTTAATCTTGCATCTCTCTCTCTCTCTCTCTCTCTCTCTCTCTTTCTCACACTGTCTTTTTCTTTTTCTCTATCTTGTTATATTGACAATGGATGATCCCTACTTTAGTTCGCACATAATGAGTTAGGCTCAATGCGCAAGTATAAGGCGGTAAATCTTGTTAGAGTTTTAATTCGTTGAGTTTGAGAGACGCGTTGATACGATAGATGCACTGTATAATGTGGATGCAGAGAGAGAGAGAGAGAGAGAGAGAGAGAGAGAGAGATACTCAGTCGCAGACGGAGAAGCAATTTGCAACGCCTATGCAATGGACAAATGGCATGTTTTATAATATACGCGTATATACATATATCACTAGCTACTCGTGACACTCGTTCCTGCCATTTGTCATGCTGCTGTTCGTACAAGCCGTTTCCAAGCTTTTATCGTACTTTGCGCTCTGATCATTAATGTTTCTTTCAATGATAACATATTGTACTGTAATATTAGTTCAAAATCTTGAATGAAACAGTTTATCGGTCCATAAAAAAAAATAAAAGAAACAAGTTGTTATTTCTGTCTTTTGAAGCATCCGCCTGTCTTTTGTCCTGTAGAATGCAGGCGTGGAATTCTCAATGATTACGCTTTGTCTGAGAAATCGAATATTCTTGTCGAACCTCTCGTAAATCGACTCAACAATTACAATCGGTTAAAGGTTTAATCATTCAATAGTTATGTGAATTGAACAAACGTAAATTTTACAAAAAGCGTACAATAATTAATGTATAGATAAGATGATATGTGTAGTTTATACTATTACACGGAAAAATACGCAGATAAGTGCGGATAGTTTAGAAAAGGAAAGATGGAATTTAATTAAGTTATCTGTTCATGGCGTAATTATCCGAGAAATCTTGCATTTTTATTTTTTATTATCTTCAGCAATATATAAATTTATTTATTTATCGCGTAATTGCAAATTTATTTATTTTATATACGTGAAAAATATTTAACGGATAAATAGTTCAAATATTTTGAAAAATATGAAAGATACGAGACAACATTCCGAATAAAAGTTGTATGGCTTGACGAAGCATAAATAATGAATAAAATCAATTTGTAATTAACATTAATTTTAAATTGAAATGAAATAATTTGATTATAATTGTCTGTTATTTCAATGTGAGCTTAACTTCTCGCTCCAAACTTCAACCACATTGATTATAATCTTGTTAATAAATAATATGTAATGAGAAAATGATAATTAATTTTTTAACGTTTTCGTGTCATTAAAATTTTCTGAGAAAACATTCTTTTTTATCATCCTTTTTCCAAGGATATATATTCTCGACCCCGACTTGAATTATGTGCATCGCAGCTCAGAAATAAAAGGTTTGCATCGGCGCTACGTGTAACGAAGAGTTTTATGATTCCAAATGGCAATTAATAGGAATATAAGTGCAAGCGTTACTTACGAGACAGTTAGATCGCTCGATCGTAAATTGCCCATTTTAATTTATTTATGACCATGTATTCCAGACCGTAAAAGAATTTCGGATAATGGTGCCTCCGACCGTTCTCTAATAATCAGGACAAAAAATCATAAATGATAAAAAAAAAACCACGTAAGGAATAAGATTATATCGCAATAATAACTTACTTATTTTATTAATGATAAATAAAATTAAATTAAAATAAAAACATTTCTTTTTATCTTTATTAATTACTAATTATTAATGAGAAAAACGGTTTTTGATGATATTTCGAAATATTCACATTTTTTAGCAGTACAAGCGGGAAGACAAGAAAAGTTGGAATTTCCAATAGTAATAATAAAAGAAGAGCATCATATATCGAAATCACACAGATAGATTTCATCAACGTTATTTCTTCGCAGAATTAATTCCAATCTTATTTAATTTATATTTTATCATCAATTATTATAAAAATATTTAAATGCCAAATAAAAATTATAGAACAACTTATAATTCCAAGTTTTTAATAAAAAATTAATATATAAAAATTTAATTTATATTTTATAAGTTTATTTTATAATTATGAATATAAATGAAATTTTATATAAAATAAATAGAAAAATTTAAATAATTTTTTTGTTAAAAAAAATAATATTTATAATAATTATATTTAAAAAATTAATTTTAGTAATTTATATTGTAAATAGTGATAAATTTTTGTGCCAGCAATAGCGGTTAGATTATAAATTATAAGTAAATTTAATTAATTAGTATTTAAGAAATAATAAATTTAATAATTAATAAATATTTTTGATAGAAATAATTTTTATATGATGAAATATGTAAAAATTTAGATATATTAAAAATAAAAAAATAAATTAAGTTATATAAGAAACTAGGATTAGATATCCTATTATTATAAATGAAATTATAAAGTAATTAAAAATTAAATGTAAAGCATTAAATTTCGGAATGAAAATCAAAGTTTTTCGTGAAATTATGCTTTATTTTTCGCGAGCGAATGATCTTCGCATCTCTTTTATAGAATATAATATTCGCGTTAGGATAAAGACGTCCACCTCCCATCCCCTTGCTCGTCTTCTTCGGATGTACACTTGGACATTTTTCTCATAACAATCGCATTGACGTACCACACCTGGCTGCTTTCGCACATTTGTTCACTTGCAGTATTACTTCCGTGACATTTCCAGGTCTTCCATCAGTTTCTGCTCGAGTACCGAATATAATCGAAAATTGAGAGGTCGAAAATAATACATAATACTTGATGTGATTAAAAAAATGGTAAATATCCTCTTATTTTTACGATGTCTTAATAAAGGTGCATATTTCTTCTCTGTTTTCACATACTGATATTGAAAAATCTTACTAAGAAACGTTCTCAAATTTGTGTTATTTAACTCTTTTTATAAGACATTAAATTTTTTGAGGAATGATTATCAACGTAATGAAGCTTTTGTTTTAATCTTCAATGAATTTTTTGCTAATTGGTAGCCAGATGTTATGCAATTATTTTTGAGCATAATACAATCGTATTGTGTAGCAATTGTCGCGTTAAATGAAATACGTTTTTAAAATAACAAGATCTTAATTCCTTTTTAGAAGATACGCTTTGTAGATTGCGGGTGATAGGAAGAAAGGGACGCGGTAACAAAGTGACGACTTCTTGGTGAGCGAGAGGCGCTCTGAGAGCAATTCGACGCTAATTGCGAAGTAGAAATAAGCACCGACAGGTATTGGATTAATCAAGCCGTGGAGAATTAGGGTGCGATTGTGGTAGTAGGTTACTGGTTTTGTCTCGTCTAGCTATTAGTACGATCCAGATAATTGCGAAATGTCTAAATGTAACCACGGCTTGTCTTCCATATATTCGTTATAGAATTTACGAATATTCAAAAAGAATCTTCAACGAGAGAAAACTTCTTCAATTTGTTTAGTACTCTTCTGCAATAAATAAAATGTAAAATTCACAACACACATATATCTGGAATTTTTTGACATTGTGCTATTGAAGTTTTTCTTAAAATGATTATTAGACTAAGTTTGAATTACTTTTTCGTATGATCGAATTAAAATTTTTTAAAATCCCATTTTTTAATTTTCTAATTTTCACAAATTTTATTTGAGATTTGATTGCGTTTGTGTTTTGTATTTAACGTTTGTTAAATTATTGTAAAATTTAACCACGATAAAAATTTAAGAACGACGAAGCAATGTTAGAAACAAAAAATACGGTGTTGACTATCCGATAGCGGCGAGGAATATCGGTTGACAGGAAACCTCTGATTGATACGTGTGAACCACGATTGGCAATCTCGTCTCTCCCTCGGGATCGTATCTAACACACACGAGATTTCCGACAGGGGTTTTTGAGAGATAGTGGCTTTGTAGAAATTCTCGTTTTATTTGGCCCTAGGGTTTTGACTTGATGGATTATGCGTGTACTTTTTTTTATAAATTGCAGTTATACTGTTGTAGTTATATATCGCGCGACAGAAACGAAAAACATCATGAAAATGTACAAGATGTGAGTTATTCGACATTCAGATTAGGCATCTCTTCATTGAATTTGCAAACGTACGATAATTTATTCGTAACATTAACATTAAATTAATAGTTCTAAGTTAAGAGATCAGATTTATTGTATGTGAAACGGAAGTGAGAGGAGGGAGAAGAAAAAAGCATTTGGAGGAAAGAATCGATATTTAAAATTTCAGATAATTCAGGAATATCAACTAGTCCCTCAAATAGAGTATCGAAAGAGAAAAATAATTGGACAACTGACCTGAGAAATAGATAGCATGCTGTCATAAAGAATACAAGAATGAAACGTTTGATAACTGGACTGGAAAGCACTATTTTTTTTTATACAAAATACTATCAGAAATGTCTTATTTGAAAGAAGAAACAGTGTGTTTTCTTATACAAAGTTGAAGAATAGGAGATCTTGGTATGGAAATGAGAAAAAGCTTTCTTATGCTTTTTTGCATCAGACGTATAAAGAGGAGAATCTGACAAATGAAATAAGAAAAATCTAATATTTTCTTATTCGAATACGGTTCGATGTCTAATTGTGGAATATGCGACCTATTTCGGAATCTTCAAATATTTCAATTGATGCATATAATTTCAGGGTTTAGCAATGAAACGTTATGTGTGCATAAAGTGAGAAATTATAAGAGAGGCTTGTTATCGAATTTTCTGATGATTATGCTCTAGATTAACTTTAATGATATTTATTCCGCGTCGGAAAAGTGTAACCACTCCTCATAACTCGCAGCACAGTTTATAATTCGTGGATCACATTGCTGTCAGAACTCCCGCAACATCGTTAACTTGCACCTTGAAGAGGGATTCTCTCATGAATTCGCTGTGTATCTAACTCGACAATATCGTTATAATTCCGGAGAGTTGTTACGGTGTTCGATAATGCTGCAAATATGTTATGCTTATCATATACCCTTGCACTAATATAATTATAAAATTACACCGCAGGAAGGAGAGATAACTCAATCTCCGTCTACTATAACTGTAAAAAGTTTTGCCACACGTGATTTCTATTTTTTTTAAATAAAATGTTACGTTACATTTTGAAAATAATTCTTAACTGCTACGAGTTTCGCGTACATAAGCGTTACATAAACTTTCTCTGTCTCTCACGTCACAGTTTAATATTATCTCTTTAAACAGCAATTGTTACATCAAAAGTTTTCCCCTTTACAGTAATATTAATGTTTTAAGCGGACTTAACACTCGCAATAATCATCTTAACGTTAACCGATTTGCCTGTTTCTGTACAGTTACTAAAGAATGCATTGCGCGTTTCTTGGTAACCAACGCATTTGTTAGAGGAAACAGAGCGCAAACTTTGACACTTCATCTTATTTTGCAGTGTCACTTTGCGTCTCGGTAAACAACGTCTTTGATTGCTATCATTTTATCTAGTTCTCGTGAAAGTTCGAAAGCGAAGAAAATATTTATTTACTTCATTACTTTGAAATTTTATATTTTATAATATGTAGGAGTGGTGAAAATTATCGATATATATTTGCTATAGTTTTAATACAAGCGCAATACTTTGGAGGTTTGTGTTTCTTCCTTGTTTGAGTTATATCTCGAATTAGACAGCTGACCTCGCGTCGGGTATTTGCATATCTCATGACCAGATATTATAAACTTGCTTATAAAGGTTAACATTTGTTTTTATTTTTATTAATTATTAATTATTAATGTGAAAAATGAATTTCGATGATATTTCGAAACATTCACATTTTTTAGGAGGAAGAGAAGGAAAGTGTTCATGGAATTTCCAATAACAATAAATCCAGTAATAATAAAGCATCATATGAAGCCACACAGATATTTCATTAACATTATTAAATGATCCGTCCCAAAATTCTCGACGTTGTCTCTCAGCAGAAGAGCACTTTGAGGGGACTAGCAGAATTTCATTAATCAACCGAGCCGATAATGGCGGTGACGTGTCAAACAATGGCCGGCTTGACATTGGCCACGCCCCGATCAGAATCGCGTAATTACTCCTCGCTCTCCTAATTAACCTAGATTAAAAGTACATCTATATGATCGATTAACAAGCGAGTAAGCAATGAAGGTATCGAAGCTACGCTTTTTCTTCGAAGAAAGTTTTTTCCGAATCCATTCCTTATAAACTGGCAATATGCGTTATTCTGCGTTTTTTAATTACTTAAAATATCACAGTTTCGACAGCTCTTCAAAAAACATACAATCATTAATATGTGGAGAAGATGATATGTGTATTTTATACTATTATTTTTTTATCGGCAGGAATTTGTCAAACTATA
>Ga0157364_1001769_pt1 | contig 19004 bp, 24 predicted proteins | sample AttsexASBM2_FD_111476 | JGI IMG/M metagenome (GOLD analysis project Ga0157364, IMG submission 111476) | Fungus gardens microbial communities from leaf cutter ant in Ribeirão Preto, State of São Paulo, Brazil - Atta sexdens ASBM2 | ecosystem: Host-associated > Fungi > Mycelium > Unclassified ...
ATTCCGTCTTCCATGACGGAGATACTCCTATTCAACTCAGTCTTCCATGACAGAGTTGCTCCTGTCAGTGTCTCAACACTGAAACCTCCGCTCGGGGCAATAGGGGTTTTACCACTGAAACCCGAGCATCTCCTATCGTATCAGTTTGTATATAAGACTAGTAGTTACACTGTAATTCGCTAGTCTAATAATTGACAAAGATAATCTCTTATTGAACTCGATCTCTGGTGTTCAACGGTGACACACCATTCAGCACTCACTCCCACTCGGACTTCCCTCCTTCATCTGAAGTTGCGACCATGTGGCAGACAGACGGTGCAGCACATAAGTTGAAGCCAAGGTTGTTCCACAAGTCTGCTCATCTCCGAGTACATCCTGCAGACTTCCACCCCGGTGTGAACCGCGCCTGACAAACCTCAAGAATGGTGTTGATGAGAAAGTTATTTTTTTGGATATTTTGTGAGAATATCTTTAAGTCCTTCAAAATTATATTGCAGATCTGTTCACAGCTGAATGAGTTGAATTTCTATGGTTGTCCCGAATTTTAGCATATTCTTTTATATGCTATTCCTTGTTGAAATAATGCTTTCAGAACAGGAATTTGTACAAATTAGCTTGATGTTCACATTTGCAATTCAGATACCTGAAGGAGTGTGGGCATGGTTCAATCTTTATTGTCTCTAGCCTAGATAGGTTAATTTTATCATTAGCTTTACAACACCAAGCAAAGTGATGATGATGTTCAGTGAGATGAGAGCTGTTACATTTTACACACTTAGCCCCTTGAATATGACATACTCCAGCCATGTAACCCCACTTCCAGCAGTTCTTACATTGTAGCACCCCTGAGTTCATGTTTGCACCACAAACTATTACAATATAACTACTGATATTAAATCAATGATTGATAAATTTCTTGGCATTTGATCCATTTTGGGTGTCCCAAATGTTGATCCATATAATGGCCATGTTGGACTTGGGAGAAACCTTGATTACACATGGTTTGGAAGTGAGGACTATATCATTGAAAAGGTGATTGTTTTTGAGAATATTCTCAATTTCATCTGACAAAATATGACTGTTAGTTTTTTCACTGTTGAAGAGGATACCTACAATCTTGAGGTATGATTTGGACTGAGGGAGTCAAGCCAATGAAACTTTATCTGCATTAGAAGAAAGTAAGCTTTTGACATATTTCTTGATTTCCTAGAGATCAGAACTCAAAGAAACATTGTTAGTCATGATAACAATACCCTTGTCCTCAACTTGAATGAAACTGGCTATAGTGCTGGATTTAATAGCTTTAAGAGCTTGATTGATATTGACAACATGTGAACTTGAATCCTTGATGAATTCCTTAGTGATATCATTATTTATCAGAATGATAGCTTGTTTCCTCAAGGGACCCTTAGTAGTCATGGTGATTCTTGGTTTGGATTTGTTGTTTGAGCTGTTGATGACTTTTTGAACTTCTCAATCTTCTTATCTGGGAGATTTGGGAATGTCTCCTTAATTTTCAGTATTTTCTTAACAATGTTCTTTGGGATAGGTAAGCTGGATAGATTGGTCAGGGAAGTGGTATTGGCATAAAACTTCTTCTGCTGTGAGTTGGTGTTCTTCTTGAAATATTTCAAAAGTTCATTGACTTCTTTCTGTGATTTAGCCAGAATAGGGGGGAGAATAGAGAAAATAAAGATAGGTTTTACCACTTTCTTATCTTTGTTGTTGATATTTGAGTTCTTAGGAACTCAAGAGGTGAATTTGGAACTTATCTTGTTTCTAAAGATAGTGTTAGTGTTGTCTACATATAGACCATCCCAATGTGAGTTGTAAATAAAAGATAAAAACTCCCATACTGCCTTACCAACATCTTCCAGGTTCTTGATGTTGTTAGGGTTACAGTCAATTGACTTACTCCTGATGTATTTACCCATTCTTTGAAGGGAATCTTTGATGTTCTTGATGTCTGATGCCAAGTATTCCATGGTCCCATGCAATAATGTGGCATAGAAGTCACCATCCCACTCTTCTGGATCCAATGCTTGATTAATGTCATAATTCAAATTAATGTTGTTGAACACATTGCTTCCAGATGTTGAGTTTAAGGCTAGGTCCTCACTTGGGACTTGTTGTTGTACCATGTCATTAGTTGTGTCAGTTGTCTTACTGGCCTGACCATTCTGTTCTCTCTGGGATACATACTCAACCTTGATACTGTCAATGGAACTGACAGGCTTATTCTTGTCCATCCTATTGCTGTCCCTTTTGACACATACATGATATTCTTCAGAGTATTTGCTTGAAGAGATTGAAGGAGATCTGGGTTTATGTATACTAGACTACAGGAAGTAACCTCTATTTTCTTCAAAAGCTTTGCCAATGTCGTATATATTATCTTCTAGATCAATAACGATGTTGATATCTGAGTTAGGAGTCAAGTTGTTGGAAATGTTAGCCATAGTAGTAGTAGAATGAGTTATATTCACTAATTCTCTTATAAGCACTACCATTCAAGACAATGGTAAGAGAGAAAGAAGTGATTGTTCATTTTAGTCTTTACAATGGAACTTTACTATCTTTTCAGAGTTGAAATTGCTTTCTTTATCACCTGGCATTTAAAAAGAGATATTCAGTGAAGAAGACATTAAAATCTGATTGTTCTATAAATAACAGAAGATATATCTTAAATAACCTAGACTTAGTTTCTAGAATAAGTTTAATGGCATGGTTCTATTTGTAGTGGTTGTTAGAGTTGAAGATGGTGGACTTGCTTCTTTTTCATTTATCTTCTCTTATCTAAGTTTCTCTTGTTTTCTATTTTTCTATTCTTGATCTTTTGATTTTTGTTCTTATTTTTTAGGCTTAGTAAGAAAGGAACAATGTGATATCAATGTCATGTGTGACTGTCACAACATCATGTGACACATCAGAAGAGTGATATTATACATCATAGGAGATAATAACTTTATGTATATAACTCATAGCATTTAAGATAAGCTAGATATAAAGTATATATAGATCACATATCAAAGATATATATATAGAAATACACCTGTACTAGAAAATCTACCAAGTTCTCTTGTATTAACCAATACAAGATTTCTCTTTCACTCAAACACTTGAGTTTAAGTTATAATAGTAGTCTAGAAGAGTGTTAAAGTTCTCTTTAGCAAAAACCAATTAAAATATCTGAACATGAGAAAAGATAAATGTACCATTATATGTTACTTGATTTTAATAGTCTATTGTATCACAAAATGAACTACTCACTTATTTGTAATATCTGAACCTTAAGTATACTCTTAGAGGTTTAGGAGTGATTTAGAAGTTTAATAATGATAAAAATGATGATTAAGATTAATATAGATAATAAGGAATAAAGATTGATGAAAATTGATGAAAATTGATATAAAATGATATTGTTAAGTCTAAGGTCTAATCTTTAGACACAGAAGTATATATACAAAAGAGTGATGGTCCATGCATAAGCTGTTGCCATCACATGATCAAAATTTGTACCTAATGGGAGCTGTCATCTGTTATAGTAGCTGTCGGGCTAATTTTAGAAGGTAACTAATTATGTCACTACATTGATATGCTTGTATCTCTACCAATACTCATCACTTTGAGACATATCATATATGATTGGAAATTGGATTGATGAGCACTTTCCAATGCAAGTTCAATCGTGCAAATCCATTCAGCTGTTCATGAGATATTAGCAGACAAAGCTTTTACAGCTACTGATTGCCTGATATCTCAGTTATTTGTTGCTGCTTTTGTACCTCCCATATATGTGTAGATAGCCCTTATTTGGGGCTTTCCAGTACAACTTAGTTTGTGAAAATCAGTCTACTGGTTGTGGAGATACAAGCTGAATGAAGTTTGTGACATATTGCTTACAACTCTGACACTATTGTATTTGTGACAAAGTATAGGGAAAATAGTAACAAAATAGTATACTATGTTTGAACAATATGTTGCTAGATTAGGATGTACTCAAGAATACTCCCAGCTAGTAGTGGTAGTAGAAAAGTAAGAAGAGATAAATCTACAAGTACAAAGTATAGACTGTTTTGCTATAAAATATAAGCTAGTAGTACTAAAGGTCTGTATTAGACACTCTTTTAAGTAGATTCTGGATTGTTGTAAATATTCAGGAAAATTCTCTGGAAGGACTTGCTAAGCTACTAGAACATTTTTCTGAGTTTGTACTAAAGAAAAGATACTTGTTTGAGAGGAAAAATTGGACAGAAATTACAACACAAACTTTGTAGGTAGAAAAAATAAAGCTCATAGATTGGTTGATAGCCTAACAAAACAAAGCCTTTGCATGAGATAATTGAGAAAAAGAGCAGATTAAGAAAGAATTCTTTCTAGTCATTGAGATACCTACTATAGTATATATGTCATAGGTAGAGAGATTGTTCAAAATTTCTCTAGCAATATGTGAAGAAGTGTATGCTATGGTAAAGTAGAAACTAGATATTAGAGTATATGGATCCTCCAACTCATTACATTGATCTAAACAGTATGGTTCTGTTTTATTAAAAGAACAGAAAAAGTTTTTATATAGTATATAGCCTTGATCTACTCAACAAAGTTACTATTGGTCATTCAGGACTAATATGAAAGCTGAGGAACTAGCTATGTCTTTGTAAGAAGAGTTTGTAATGAAATACTAGGCTTATATATGGAATATGATAATAAGATGCTAGTAGAGTGCTTAGACTAGTCATCTTGTCCATAGAATGGATGAATTTTATGTCAATATTTTATGATAATATGATATACAAACAATAGGAGACCAGAAACACTCTTAAGAAATCCCAGAATAAGAAAATTTGTATTTAAGTATCTGGAAATAGTAAAAAGAAATACTACAAAATATACTGGAGAAATATTCTCAGAGAAGAATTTGTTCAGAAAAAGGGGAAGATATATCCATTGTCTAGAATAAAGAGGGAGGAGGTGTAGAAGATTTTGAAAGATTAGTTGAGAAAAAACTATATTTGACCATCAAAGTTACCACAAATATTACTAATGTTCTTTGTGCTGAAAAAGAATAGGAAGAAAGGATGGTGCACAACTATTGATATTTGAGTAGTTGGATGATTAACAACAATCATTCATTATCAGTGATTTCAGATTTGATAGATAATATAGGAAAGAAAAAGGTATTAATAAAGATAGACTTGAGGTAAGAGTATAATAATGTGAGAATCAAGAAAGATGATGAGTAAGAAGGAGCCAGAGAGTGTGTATAAACTGATGGTAATGTTCTTTGGACTTATATATATTCACTAGCAACTTTCCAGGCTATAATGAATAACAATAACTTGCTAAGAGATTTGATAGAAGTAGGAGATGTGGCAGCATTTATGGTAGAAACAGAGATAGAGGAGGTACATGATGATATTGTGGAAGAAGTATTGAGAAGAATGGCAGAGAATGATTTGCTTGTAAAACCAGAAAAATATGTATGGAATATTAGAGAGATTGGATTTTTAGAAGTTGTGATAGGTCCAGATGAAGTGAAGAAGTGAAGATGAAGAAGGAGAAAGTACAAGAAGTGGTAGATTGGCTAGTACTGAAGAGTGTTGGGAATATACAGAAGTTTTTGGAATTGGCAAACTATTATAGACAGTATGTCAAGATTTTTTTAAGAATAGCAAAACTACTTTATGAGATAATAAGGAAAGATATGAAGTGAAATTGGGGAGAGAGATAGCAGAAAGTATTTGAGAAGTTGAAGGAGAGGTTTATAATAAAACTAGTCTTGGTAATACCAGACTTGGATAAGAAGATAAGAGTAGAAGTAGATATATTGAACTTTGCTAGAGAAGAAATGTTGTTGTTAGAGGTAATTTACACTTGCTAATTTTATTCATAATGATCACATGGAAGATAGAACTCAGATGATGGGAATAGGCTTGGATAGATATAGATGGAGCACTATATGGATGGTTTGACCTTGGCTTCAACAGATATTGTTATACTTAGTCTATATATCATGTAGTCAGGATTTTAGATAGTGGGAGTTTAGACAGGAGTGTGAGTATGGCATAGTTCAAGTTGATAATCAAGCTAAGGAAAACAGTATATAGTAGACTACATTCTTAAATACAGAATTGGTAACCTAATAATAATCTACTGCTGTGCATACTCTGGATTGTTAGATACTATGGGGTTGTCATTCAGAACTCCATGGAATTAGTGAGGAGTATAGGGTCTAGTCTTTGAGTTGATAGGCAATTGGAATGGAGTGTGATCTATGCTAGAAGGATGGGAGATGATAGATAGTATGTGACAGTTGTTAATAAAGTATAAAGATGAGAAGTAGAGGCTAGTGGTCTATATTTTGAAGTTGTTGAATAAAGCTCAAAGGAATTATGAAATTCATAGTAAAGAGATGTTGGAGATTATTAGGTGTTTAGAGGTGTAGAGGTATTTCTTAGAAGAAGTTAGTTTGAGATTTGAATAGATTAAAAAAACTTGGACTTGGTGAAAGCTTAGAAGTTAAAGCTAGATGGATCTTATATTTGTCAAGATTTGATTTTACTTTGAAGCACATAGCTAGTAAGAGTATAGATAGAGCAGATAGTTTGAGTAGGAGAGTAGATTGTATGGAAGGAGTAAAAAGAGATAATGAAAATCAGGTGATGTTAAAAAAGGAGTGGTTAGAGATTAGAGTAATAGAAAAAGAAAAATCATTGATTGAAGGAACTGAAGAAGATATTATAGAGAAATGATGAGTAGCAGATTAAAGATACATTGGTGTTAAAAGAATGAAAGAAGTATGTTTTAAAGAATGAAAGTCTGAGATTAGAGATTATTTAGTTACATTATGATATGCTAATAGCAGAACATGGAGGATAGTATAATATGATAGAATTGGTCACTAGGAATCATTGGTAGCTAGTAGTTACAAATAAGGTAAAGTGATATGTAGAAGGATATGATTAGTGTTAGAGGATGAAGAATAGGGCAGAGATGAAAGCAAGAAAATTAAAACCAAACATAGTACCAGAAAAACCATGGCAACATATATCAGTAGACTTTAATATGAAGTTACTAATATTGAGGGATCATAATTCAATTTTGGTAGTATGTGATAGATTTTTGAAAATGTTACATTTTATAACAATGACAAAAAAAATAACAGCAGAAGGTTTGGCAAGGCTATTTAGAGACAATATGTGGAAGTTGCATGGGTTGCCAGAAAATATGATTTTGGACAGAGGTCCTTAGCTTGCAGCAGAATTAATGAAGGAATTGAATGAGATATTGAGGACAGAAACAAAAATATTGATGAATTTTCATCTATAGATAGATGGATAGACAGAGAGAATAAACTAGAAGCTGAAACAGTACTTGAGAATATACATTGATTACACACAAAGTAATTGGTTGGAATGGTTAGCAACTGCAAAATTTGTCTTTAACAACAAAGTATATAGTCATCACTGTTCAATGTAATGATAAAAGGGAGTTAAGAATAAGCTTTGAAATAAGAAAAAAAAGCATGTAAAAGTAGGGAAGTTTGTAAAGAAAATGAAGAAAATGCATGAGGAAGCAAAAGTAGTGTTGAGAAAGTTATAAAAGATGAAAAAATATGTGAATAGAAATAGAAAGGAGATAGTTGTTGTGGCAATCACTAATCACAAAGACCAATGACTATATAGTGAGTAAATCTCTTAAGTGGATATAATATAGGAAGTTCACAAGAGAACTCAACAAGGAGTCTCTGCTATATTAGAGTCCTATTTATACAAAGTATACCTCGTCTGTGCTATTAATAATTAAGTCTGCCCTATTGTCCATACTTCATCCTTGTGTCTGTTACAATCGATACCTTAAGGATATAGCATAGAGATGGGTTCAGAGTATGACACTATGATCGGCTATACAGAAGTAGTATCAGTCAGTGCCTCATATAATAGGTGCTCTGTTCTCATTGACTCTTTCTTATCTCCTCATGTATTATGACTCACTTGCTTTATGAACTGTACATTGAAACCTCGAAGACTATTAGTATATATAGTATAGAGTACTCTTCTGTATCCTTACACTTTACCACTTATATATCCTCCCTTAACTTACTCTCAAGTCTTTGTCTAAGTGCAACCTGAGCTCTAGCTTAAGGTCATAACATTTGGTAAAGCATTGATGAGCTCACCTTGCAATAGAGGTGCATACAAAGAATACTAGACAAAGTTACCTGTCGAGAACAAAACATGTGTAGTTTAAACTATGAAGAAGAACAAAGACAAGTTCTAGAAGAATGAATGATATTGAGGCATTTTCAGAATGACTAGGATCCTTGCAGATCATGGAAGAAGCCTCAAGTAAGTATGAATGAACAGATACGGAAATGTCAGCAGCACCAGCAGCTATAGCAAACAGTGAGAATGTACAGGCAGGAATGCCGAAGAACATAGTACCAGACCCAGGGTGGTTTGATGGTGACCAAACAAAATTCAAAGACTAGTGTAAAGAGATGAGATTGTTTCTCAAAAGCAATAGGGTCATGAAGACTGACAACAGGATCACAGCAATTTTAACTTGCCTCAGAGGAGATGTAGCAGGCATTTATGCACAAAGAAAACTCAATGAGCTAGACAAAGAAACTAGAACCCAAGATTGGGAAGAGTTTGTCTGGGAGATTAAGACTACATTCAGCAACAAGACAAAAGTAGCAGATGCTGAATGGAAAATAGAAACCTTCAAGCAAGGAAAGAAGAATACAGCAGACTTTATGATCAAGTTTGATGCACTAGCCATGAAGGCTGATACTGATGAGCTGTATGCCATCTTTCTATTAAAGAAGAACATATGACAAGATATTATCAAGACAATGCTAGGATACTTGCTAATAGCCATGCCAGAGTCACTCAAGAAGTGGAAAGTGGCAATAACGTCAGTTGGACAGGAATACAAATCCACAGAAGGATGTTACGACTATAAGACAAGTACTGGAACAACATATGGAGGGCAAGGTCAGCCTATGATCATTGGAAAGTCCAACAACAATATCAAAGACGGAAAGCCTAAGTGTTTCAACTGCAACAAGTATGGATATATGGCCAAGGAATGCTGAGCGAAGAAGAAAGAACAAGAGACCAGAATATGTTTTAAATGCAACAAAGAAGAGCATATTGCCAGAGATTGCAAAGAAAAGCAGGCAATGAAGAAAAGGAAAGTCCAGAAAGGATCAGACAATGAAGATGAGAAGAATGAGGAGGGTTTTGACAAAGATCTCAAGTAGGCACAGTATAAGAGATCTCCCATGTAAAATCCCAGAATAAATATATTATTCCAAATCATTAAAACAGTAAGAGAAAATAGGAATTAAATGTACAAGCAGATGTGAAGACGAAAAATGGCAAGAAATCAAAAGTCAAGGCATTGATGGATTCTAGATACACACATACAGGAATTGACAAACAATTAGTTAAGGAAAAGAGAATACAAACAAAACCACTCAACTTCTCATTCAAGATGTTCAATGCAGACAGAACAAAGAACAGAGAGGTGACCAAAGTGGCGCCTTTGGAAATCAAAATCAACAGACACAAAGAAACACTGGAAGAAGCAGTGATAGACTTAGATGGAACAGATATGTTTTTAGGCCATGACTGGCTAGTCAAGCATAATCTAGAAGTCAATTGGAAAAACGGAACCATCAAGTTTACAAGATGTCCAGAAAGTTGTACAATGAAACACAAGGATATTAGGTTCAAAACTAGGAGGATAAAGGCCATGAATACTACAGAACAGGACAATGGTGAAATCGGCAAAGAACTAGACAAGACAAATCCAGAGGAATTACCAGACTATATTTGACCCTTCACACATTTGTTCAACAAGAAGAAATTTGAAAAACTACTAGAGAGACGTGAATGGGATCATGAAATAAATCTTATAAAAGAAGCTCCAAAGGAACTGAATACTAAGGCATACATGATAACATTAAGGGAAGAAGAAGCTTTAAATCAATGGTTGGACAAGCAACTCAAAGCAGGCTTAATAGTGGAATCGAAGTCAAGATATATGGTACCATGTTTTTATATTCCGAAGAAAGATGGTTTATTACAGTTAGTTTAAGACTATAGGAAACTCAATCAGGTCATGATAAAAGACAAGATACTATTGCTTCTAATCAGAGAAGTAATCAACAAGCTTAAGGAGGCAAAATACTTCAATAAATTGGACCTGATCTGGGGGTATAACAATGTTCAAATCAGGGAAGGGGACAAATGGAAAGCTGCATTCTTAACCAACAAAGGATTATTTGAACCCAAAGTTATATACTTCGGACTATGCAATTTGCCAGGGACATTCCAGAGGATAATGAACAATATTTTCCAAGAACTACTTCACAAAGGAGTACTAGTAAACTATATGGACAATTTCATGATACCAGTAGAAACAAAGGAACAACTGAAAGAAAGAATAATCCAATTCTTGAAGATAGTAGAAAAGCACAATCTGTGTTTCAAGAGGTCTAAATATAATTTTGACATGGAAGAGATTCTGATTCTAGAAGTTATAGTTGGAAAGGGCCAAGTAAAGATGGAATAAGAGAAAATCAAAGCTGTAAAGAAATGGAAAACTCCAACAAAAGTTAAAGATGTGGAGAGCTTCCTCAGATTTGCAAATTTCTACCGACACTTTATCCAGAACTTCAGCTATACAGCAAAACCATTAAATGAATTGAAGGTCAGAAAGAAATGGAGATGGGATGAAGAACATCAACAGGCATTTGAAGAGCTTAAAGACAAGATTATGAGTTAACTAGTACTATCTCTACCCAGAAGAGAGGGAAAATTCAGAGTGAAAACAAACACTTTGGGATACGCAATAGGAGGAGTACTATCCCAAGAACAAGATGGGAAATGGAAACCAATCGCTTTTTTATCAAGAACAATGCAACCAGCAGAAAGGAACTACAAGATATATGATAAAGAACTATTGGCAATAGTAGAAGCCTTGTTAAAATGGAGACAATACCTGCTGGATGCTATAAAACCTTTTGAAATCTAGATGGACCACAAAAACTTGAAGTATTTCTGAGAATCACACAAGTTGAATAGAAGACAAGCAAGATGGTACTTAAAATTACAAGACTATGATTTTACCTTGTGACATATTCCAGAAAAGATGAATACCAAGGAAGACATACTATTGAGAAAAGACCAAGTCAATACCAAGGAAGACAACAAAGATGTTTAGATGTTAAAAGAAGAACTATGGACAAGAAGAATGACAGTTGAAGTAACCATACTGAAGAGGATAACAAAGATGGAAGATTCAGACATCTTAAAGGAGATTAGAAACAACAATACCAGGGAGAAGGAAGTGATCCAAGTGATGAACAAGGAAAACAGTGAAACATGGGAAGAAGAAGGAATTATATACAAGGAAGCAAGAATATATGTCCCAAATAACAAGAAACTCAAAGAAAAGATTCTCAAAGAAAACCACGACTCAGTGGATGTGGGACATCTAGGACAACATAGGATACTGAAATTACTCAAGAGGACTTACTAGTGGCCAGGACTAAAAGAAAATGTCAAGAAATACATACAGGGATGCTTCAGATATCAGCAAAATAAAGTTCAATACCAAAGGAAGGCAGGAGAATTACATCCATTGGAGATTTCTCAAGGACCATGGCAAGAAATCAGCATAGACATCATTGGACCCCTACCTAGATCAAATAGAATGGACACTATGGTAGTCATTATAGACCAATTCACAAAAATGATCTGACTAAAGGCAATAACAACGAATATCTCATTGGAAGGAATTGCAAAAATCTATAAGAACAACATATGGAAATTACATGGAGTACCTAAAAAGATTATCAGTGATCAGGGACCACAATTTGCATCGAAGTTTATATAGGAATTCACAAAAGTGCTGGGGACAAAGAGACAACTATCAATAGCATACCATCCTTAAACAGATGGTCAAACAGAAAGAATAAACCAGGAAATAGGAACATTTTTACAGCATTACATGAATTACCAACAAGATAATTGGATGGATTGGCTAGCTGTAGCAGAGTTTCAGTATAATGACAAGAAACATGTGGTAACAGGAAGAACACTGTTTGAACTAAACTTTGGAAAACATTCTTGGAAAGGGGACCTCATAGTTCAAACAGAGATTCCACAAGTAGAAGAATTCCTAATCAGAATACAGAAAAGTTGGGAATAGACAACAAAGGTAATGGAGGAAGTACAGAAAAGCATAAAGAAGCAGTTTGATAAGAAAAGGCGGAATCCTCAAGGACTAAAGATTGGAGACAATGTGTGGCTTGAAAACAAGAATATTTATTCAAATCAACCCTCAAAGAAGTTGGATAATAAAAAATATGGACCTTTTAGGATTTCAAAAGACATTGGCTTGGAAGCATTTCAACTAGAACTTCCAGAAGGATAGATGATTCATAATATTTTCAACAAGGACTTGCTGACACAATGTGTGGAGCCGAAGTTCAAAGGACAACATGAGGAGCCAGCACCTCCACCAACAATTATTAATGAAGAAAAGGAATACAAAGTAGAAGAAGTCAGGAAGCACAGAAAATGTGGAAGGGGAACACAGTATTTGGTGCATTGGAAGGGCTACAGAGATGAACATAATCAGTGGATAGTGGAAATGGGGTTGCCTTATGCAAAAGAGGCAATAGAAGACTATTAGGCAAGGTGTTCGAGTCAAAACCTATAAAGAGGGGAGGTAAAATCCCATTTCAACAGCTCAAAGTATTCACTTGAATTCTCAAAGAAAATGTCTTCTCAACTTGTAAACAACAACAACAACTACACCACTGCTTTTATCTCACCAAACCCATACATATCCAGAAAACTAAACAACATGGAGGAAGCATAAATGATGAAGAATGAATGAGACAACTGGACAAAAATCTACTACAAGATGTTGAAGGGATTAGAAGTGATGATAGATATACAGAGACAAGTGAAGAATATGATGAAGATTGCAGTGGAAGCAAACATAACAATCATAGAGATGGAAGATATGATTCTGAAAGCTAGCACCAACAATCGAGTTATTAATGCCACTAATATTGCAGAGGTATCAGAAGACCTAAGATACCTAATCCAAAGTAACATGGAAGACTGAGTGTTTCAAATTCAATGAATGCTAGCCAACAAATTAGATGCCTACAGAGGAAAAGGGAACAAATATGTGGATGACAATATCAAAGAAATACAAGAGCTATACAAGAATGAAGAAATGAAGAAAGAAGAAAGAAGGGTTGAAGACGAAGAAGTAATATTGGTTAGACTATACAAGGTTTCCACAACAACATCAACATCATCATCGCAAGCAAGTTTCATAATAGATGAAGTCAAAAACCTCCTCAAGTACATGAAGTTTGTGTGAAGTCCAACACAAACAAGGCTATTCAAATCACTGCCACACTACCAGTCCCTCAAATCCAGAGGTGAACAAGATCCTGAGTTTTGGAAAGAAGTTGCAATGACACTAGTGGACCAAAAGCATAATATAGAAACAGCAAGAAATAGGTACCAAATCCCCATGTTTCAAAGAGGTCCACCACATAAACTATACTTTATAGCAATTAACAACAGGAAATGGATTATCATTGGCCCTAGCAAGAAAATAGTGGCTACACATGTGGTAGGAGAATTGGAGGTCTTAGTCTAATTCATGGGGACATGAATGCTGAAATGGGGGTATTGTTATGATTGATACCTCAAGGATGTAACATAGAGATGGGTTCAGGGTATGATGCTATGATCGGCTGTACAGAAGTAGTATCAGTCAGTACCTCATGTAGTAGGTGCTCTGTCCTCATTGACTCTTTCTTATCTCCTCATGTATTATGACTCACTTGCTTCATGAACTACACATTGAAACCTCGAAGACTATTAGTATATACTACAGCTAACTGACACTAAAGTCTATATACTTTCCATAAGACTAACATGCTATTGTCATACTAAATATATATAGCATAGAGTACTCTTCTGTATCCTTACACTTTACCACTTATATATCCTCCCTTAACTTACTCTCAAGTCTTTGCCTAAGTGCAACCTAAGCTCTAGCTTAAGGTCATAACAGTGTCCACCTCATGTTTTACTCAAGGCCATCATGTTGTATACATGTGCCCTGGCATCATCTTCCAGATTTTTCCACTATGTTCTAGGCCTTTATGATGTCACATTATGTGACATGTCATGTGACTGTAGTGTTGTGTGCCTCTTCATCATCCAGAATAAATCAAAAGGAAAAGAAAAGCAAAATTAATATGAAATCAGAAAAATAAAATAAAATAAAATAAAAATTGCTAGTGTTCAAAGCATTCCATAACAGTGGTGAAGTATAAAGTGAGACAAAAGATGTTGCTGAGTACAAAGGACTTGGTATGGTAGATGAGAAATAGTGAGACAAAGAAGTTAACAGAAAAGTTTGTGGGGTCTTATAAAATTATATCAGAGAATACAGTGAAACTTGGAGTTACCAGCATCAATGAAAATTCACCCAGTGATTAATGTGAGTAGGATAATGTTGTGTCAAGAGCATGTAGAGGAACAGAAGAAGATTCCATCTCTAGTAGAAATAGACAGAAAAAAAGAGTATAAAGTAGAAAATATTGAATAGAAGAGATATAAGGGAGAAACCAAAGTGTTCAGTTAAATAAAAGAGATGTATGGCAGAAGAAGACACTTGGAAGAGGTTGAAAAATTTAGAAAATGTGATGGAATTAGTAGAGAAATTAGAGAAGGAAATTTGAAAGAAAGAGATAAGAAGAGTACAAATAAGAAAACAGAAATCATTGAATTTGGAGGTAGAGATGTTTAAGAAAAGTGAATTACCAGAAAAGTACACTGTAAAAATATTGTTTGGGTGAAATAATGAGAAGTTTGAAGATTAGTATTTAAAGAAATAGAAAAGAAGTTGGATGAGATAGAAAGGAAAAGAGAGATAGAATCTTAGGAGGAAAGTATTATTATGGTGTTCTTGGATTTTCTTTTTATTTTATTTCTTGGATAATGAAAAGACATATAACATTATGCTATAGGCCTAGAAAGAACTGGAAGAAATAACATTAAGGTACATGTCTACAGCATGTTTATCTTATAGTATATATATAGTACACTCATGGCTGACACATGGACATTAGGGTAGGGTTATTTATTATTAGTGCAGATCATACACTCTTAATATAAAAAGGATAGCAATATATTGTAGACTCCTTGTTGAGTTCTCTTATAATTTCTATAAGACTCTTGCAATATAAAATTATTAGTTAATGGTTACTATAACAAACAAGTTTCTTTGGAAAATCTAGTCAATAAATTGCAAAGCTTTTAAAGAGCCTTCAATAATGTTATCCATCCCAGGTGATATATTCTAAAGACTGATATATCCTAAAGATATCACTCAAGTCAAATCTTATGACTGATGATGCTAACTAATACTTATCTTACTAGTCTTTCTCAAGCTACTAGAACTTTCTAAAACTTGTTTAAAAGTAATTGTAGATACTAATAATACTCACTCAGGAAAATAGCAAATAAACTGGTTACAAGTGGGGAAATTTATATAGAAGTTCTCTCTTTCTCTTCTCTCCACTTGTAGTTTATATATTAGTTTAAAAATACAGAGAATGGGTATAGAGAATGCAAACTTAAACTATAAGGAAGACTTCTGAGATCTCAAAAGTACATGGTTCTCTTTCCACTTGCAACCTGAAATTAACCCAATAGTCTTTTTTTACTTATTATTATGACTTAAGCTTTGAGTTAAGCAAAAGACACACTCTTATATTGAGTAACATAAGAGAACTCAATAGAGTTCCTAAGTACAAATTGTCTACCTTATATATGAGCTACTGTTGGTTCATGCTATACTTTTTTAGCCCTACCTTAATAACCATGTGTTCTCCTTAAGATTGACATGTGTTATCTATGCCATATGACATCATCATCTCTAGAACCTTCTACCTATGTCCAAATAAAGAAAAATAAACTCAAAATAAAATAAAGGAAAATAAAAGGAAAGGAAAATAGAATAAAACCAAGTCCATTGTTCACAACTCTGATACTTATAAGTACTAATTCTATTTCTCTTTAGTTATTTCTACTGGTCATGCCTACTTATAAGCTTATTATTGACTTCTTTAGCTTCTGATCCATTGTATTCTTGCTTTATCCTATCATCCAAATATTTGTGATTAAGCCAATTGTGCTCACAAGTGTCTATACTTCATAGCTAGTCTTTTATAAGTATAGTAACATCTCTTATTTCTAAAAATCTTGTTTTCTTAAGATCTAGTTTGATTAATAACTACCATACCATCTCTTAAGCAAAAACCCACTTAAGAGAGCCTGAAGTGTTATCTAGGAGTATCAAGTCTTCTCACTCAAGCTCTTAAATAGATCTTAAGTATTTGAAAACTTGATAAAAGTATGTCTTCTAATGAAAAAGCATTTTCTGGTATAATACTGAAAACTTCTATGGACTTCTCTTATGTCACATGATTATGACCTGTGATAGTGACATATGTGACCAACTTGTAACAGTTGTAATGTTATGCTACAATCCCAATCCTTAGTTCAAAATAAGAAAACAAATAAAAATAGGAAGAGAGAAACACAAAGTCCATCATCTTCAACTGTCAGATTTTATACTGTTGGCAATATACTAGTTAACATCATTAGATTTCTATAGAGTAATCTAGATGTTTTTTGCTTTCAGAAGTCATGTACTTGTACTACTATAGCTTATAATGAGACTAGTTACTTCTCAAAGTTTCAAGACAAACAATATCTGTTATGATAACTACTAACCAAGATATTATAAACTTAAGACCTTAGAGTAGGTCAAAAAAAAGAACTTTGTATAGGGTTTATACAAGAGATTTTGATAGAAAACTTAGTATAGAGCTGTCTACCTTATATATACTAGGCTACTGGTCTGTGCTGTAGTACCATTAACTTATCCTCGAGTCCATATATTATTTATCAGATTAATATGTGTCAAACATATTGTAATAATATTATTTCTTTCTGAATCTTTTACCATGTTACATTATAATACATAATCATGTGACAGTGTGATAGGTTGTGACAGTGACATGTAACATCATGCTAACACTACCTTAGATTTCAAAAATAGAAAAGAAAAGAAAAAGAAAATACAAAATGAGAGAGAAAATAAAATAAAATAAAGTCTACTATTTATGATTCTGACCCAAGACAGTCAATGGCTCATCAAGTAGTTTTACAAAAAAAGAGTTTTATAAAGATTATAAGAAAACTCAATAGAGTTTTTAATATATTGCTATTCTATTTATACTAATAGTATATGGTTTATATCAGAGTTGTGAACAATGGACTTGACTTTTATTTCTGTCTCTTTTATTTTTTTTCTATTTTCCTTTTATTTTAATTTTGGTTTTTATTTTTATTATCTTGAACTTAGATAAAGAGTGTGATGTGATGTCACATATGATTGTCACACAAGTTACAAATTGTGACATATGTCACAGAGTTGTCACATATACCACAGTCACATGTCATACAATTATGTGATATAGAGAAGAATATAGAAAGAGATAATGTTGTATAGTATAGTAATAGTATGTTGGCCTTATGAAGTGCATATAGACTTTAGGGTAGGTTAGTTATAGTGTGTGCACAGACCATGGTTTGTAGTATATAAGATAGATTAGTTTATGCTTGAAACTCTATTGAGTTCTCTTGTGTTACTTAATATAAGAGTGTGTCTTTTGTCTTAATCTAAGGACTTAAGTCATAACAGTTTATGCTATCAATAAATAATCCTACCCTAAAGTATATATGTTGTTTATGAGTCTATCACATTATTACTACAAGGTGAACATACTATAGTTATACTTCTTGGCATTATTGTTCTAGTTTCTTATACTATGTTTCTGATCTATAATTAGCATGTGACTGCAGTCATATGCCTCTTCATCAATCAGGAAATAAATAAAAAATCAAATTAAGGAAAAGGAAAATAAAATAAAAATAAAAATCCTGAACACTATTGTTGAACCTATGTAGTTTAACAAGTCAACTCCACTATTCCTGCTCTTAAACCCCACTATGTCATCACCTAGATAATCATTATCCCATGCCCTCTGTTATCAACCAATGGAATCTTGCCATTTCTAGCTAATATTCTAGATGCTTTTATCAGAGTTTTTATTATCTAGACATTATTATTTCTAGGTTATGTCAGTACTGTTCTGCTAGATTGGAATGTATTCTAGAGTATCTAAGATGGCTACCACCTTTAGGAGACCTCATTCTGTTTTCTTAGGTTTCTCCTGGAGATAAGTCCTGCCTATATTATAACTGAGGTTTATTCTGAAGCTTGAAGCACAAAGTGCCTCTATCTCAGTTGCCCTAACATGACCTGCCTATGTACTCCATGTAATAAACTGCAGACTCTTTTTTAAAAAAGTGAACCTAGGTATGCTAATTATAATTCCAGTAAAGTTGAGAGTAGTATCCAGTCATATAAGCCACCAGTTGTCCACACTGTATGTTGCAGCTTTTGGATCTTCTTTCAATACCCAAGTTCTTTATTAACAAGTACTAATCAACATTTATATACCAATTGATGATTAAAATATAGGAATTTGTATACATGATAACAAATTACATGAAATAAGAAAGATTCCGCAAAATTCTTACTTAAGGTTAAGGACCACTTTTTCTCGTGCTGAAGTACTTTCACACGAATTTGATCAATGGCATCTTAACCTGCGCTCGCCATGTGGTTTTTTATGAGGTTTCCAAATTCGAAGCGAGTCATAAAGCAGCTTCGAACAGAGGGCGAGTGACCTCGGGGCCAAAAGTTCACTGTCGATAGCGACCCCATGGAGTAATCAGAAGATCAAATTGGTCCCTGAGCAGGTTATTTAGAGACCCACCTTGTGCCTGGAAAGATGACAGATATGAACCCACACG
>Ga0157364_1001770_pt1 | contig 19004 bp, 10 predicted proteins | sample AttsexASBM2_FD_111476 | JGI IMG/M metagenome (GOLD analysis project Ga0157364, IMG submission 111476) | Fungus gardens microbial communities from leaf cutter ant in Ribeirão Preto, State of São Paulo, Brazil - Atta sexdens ASBM2 | ecosystem: Host-associated > Fungi > Mycelium > Unclassified ...
ATAACAGCGTATAAATAAGTCTAAATTCCTCGATGTTTCTAATAATTTAATTTTTGGATCGAGAAAAAATTATTTGAGATATTTATTTTTTATAAAGACATTACAATTTAACAATAAAATTTAATTTAAAAATATTTCAAATTTTAATATAATATACAAGTTAATATCCTTTATTAATGTCTGTAAAATTTTTTACACACATTATTAATTAATTATTTCAAAATGAAATTAATGTGCATAAAAGTAATGATAAATTATTTAAAAAATGTGTTTTATAAACTGTTTATTGCTTTAAAGAATAATAAATAAATTTACATACTGTATTTTCTATGCGAATCATTCTTAAGGCGATCAAAGATTAACCAGTTGATAAACTCGGATCATTAGGGAGAACATGCACAAAGGGTTAAAGTTTTGCTTGGCATATAAGGGACAAGCAAATCTTTAGTATTTGTATCACATGCTGCTAATTACGCCACGCTTTGAAGTTTTAATGCCTTCATCTTTGCGTAAGCTCTTGCCAAAAAGGATTAAATCGGAAATCGGATTCCGATGTTTAATCTTTCACGATATGAGCCTATGGAAGTCAAAGCACGTTGATTAAAATAATTCTCAATTAATGAGATCCTATACAATAGAGACATAATTAACATTTTGACTTTTTGATTATTATCGAATATATTAGACAGAAATATAAGACTGCAACTATTAAAAGTTCTTTATGTATGAATTATATTGTACTGTTCACATGCTCCTTACGTAGTTAAAAATATAAAATATTTTATAGTTATACAAGATGTTTCAAATAACATAAAATAATAAGTACAATTAGTATAATAAATATAATTATAATAATAATACTTTATAATCACTGTCTTGCAAATAATAAGTATCATTTTTTCAAATATTTTTTAGAGAGAGAGAGAGAGAGAGAGAGAGAGAGAGAGAGAGAGACGAGACGAGAGACGAGAGAAGTATATAATAATATAATATAATATCAGAACATTATTTATCTCAATACATTTTTTATTACATACAAACTTTATTACTTTTATAGAAAAAAATCATTTTAAAGTATAATTATTATATAATTATTATATATAGTAATTTTTAAAAGATATTATTTAAGTGTCTGTATATAATTTATTAATTCTAAATTTGTAAAAAATAGAAATTTTTTATTTTAATATTTTTTTTTTAATAAGAAGATTGAAATCAATGTTATCACAAATAAAAAATTGAGTAAAATGATTATTCCTTAAGATTATATTCCTTAAGAAAGTTGAAGTTTTCTTCAAGACTAGCTGCCGATGAAACAGAGAGTGTAATCATCAATGATCAATAAGTTCATCTATTTAGCTACGTTTAATTTTTAATAACATATTCTTTGGATAATTTTAGTTACATATATGTATAATCGATGAAAAATGTTAAATTACTTATAGATATTATTTTTTAAAAACAATTTAGTATTATATTTTATATTAATATTTATATATTTACTGACAACAATATATAAGTTTTGCAATAAAAATGTTGTATTTTTATAAATGATTATGTAACTTTTTAATAATTACAATATTTGAGTTATATTTTTAATATATATTAATATATATATTTTAATATATTATATTTTAATATATATATTATATTGCTGTGAAAATAAGAAATGATTGAAGAGTTATTACGACATTGTAATAGGGATTGTTGAGTTCTGGACAAATTGAAGGGTAATTGTAAATATTAATTAAAACATGACAGCATATTTTTTTGTATTAACTATTAACATATTATAAAGAAAGCATAAAAGAAACCATAAAAGAAGAATTTATAAAGAGTTTTTAAATATTGTAATATAAAAATCATTTTATTTATTCTTGTGTAAACGCATTACCCTAGATTTTAGAATAAAATACGTTTTTCTCACTTGTTTAATGGGGAGGGGAGGGGGGTGATTACAACATGGCTTAACTAATCAGATCACTCTTTTCCATTTCATTCATGAACAACTCCCTTTTTCTTGGGTCCATATTCTATTATACCCTTTCAATGACGCAATGTGTCAACGTGTATTGTTATATTTATCGTAGCGCAACTTTTTTCGGTAAAGAATGCGCAATATAATAAATATAATATATCCTCGGACACATCAATAAGAAGAATACAGAATATGGCCACGGTATTAAAAATAATTCATTTTCTTCAGTTATCTCTTTCTCCTATAATATAAAGAATAGTCAGTAAAGCCATGAGTGAATCTAAATCGTAATATTGCAAAGCGCGAAAATTCATTAATAGAAAAAAAACAATGTGCAAGAGTGAATCGTTTGATAAAACTTATTTAAATAATAAAATTGCACATAAATAAAAATAATAAATAAATAAATAAGAGTATTAATATAATCATAATATGGAAAGGTATAGGTAAAAAAGAAGGAATTATTATATTATGAGTTTTCAGATAATTTCTGTAAATAAAATTAACATTTGAAATGGTCAGTAAAATAGATTTATTTAACTGCACGAGTAGGTAGAAGATAATTGTAAAATAAACTTATTCCATTTTGCAAGCAACTAAAAATTATTATTATTATTATTATTATTATTATTAATATCAAATTTGATTATCCATCGCAAAAAGTATCAATAATATTATCATTCAGATCAATAGTAAAATCATTTGAACTGATAAAATTATACGGTATTATCATTATCGAATGAGTTTACTACTTGAAGCGTTCAATAAGAAAATCATTCGATCAGTGATAAAATATTTTATCATTAAATGTAGTCTAATAAGAGTATCATTCGATTAGTAGTATAATATTTTACCATTGAATTGTCAATAGGAAAATCATTCGCATTGAAAGCTACTCATTTATACAATCTAATGGTGCTTTTAATGGAATTTTACCAATGGCAATATTTTACTATTGAAGATTTTATCATTGACCGGTGATAAAATTTTCAATAGTAAAGTATTACCCCCAGATAATCAAGAGTGCGATACCCACACAAAATACTGCAGTACTACTGTACTGTTACTGTACTGCCATGAGGTGAGTGTATGGCATAACTATATGGTAGCAGTACAAAAAGTGTACATGATATTATAGTATAATATATCAACTGTACTGCATTCTCTTTAGGTACATCATAGTACATACCCGTATCATATCAATACGGCGTCATCAATACTATCGACAGAAGAAAGAGAGATTGTGAAGACCTCTAGTCAAAGACGAGAAACACGATAACTGGTATTACAAAAGTACAGCGTATGATTTTTTAACCTGAAAATAGTCGTTATAACATTAAAATTAAATATTAGATAGTAGCTGACTGGATGTTCAGTTAAACTGAACAAATTTCTATTAGGACCATATATTGAACAGATGTATTAGCTACATCCATGATTATAGATTCATGGATCATCGAAGTATAGCGGTTTCCATATTTTAGAAGTCAAGGATAGCGGATGGCAGTATGCAACTTAATGGGTGACCGCTTCGAAGCACTATAAAATTAGTTCCCGAAGGGAATTAATCAATAATAATACTCATTTTAGTAATAAAACTATAAAATTAATACCATTGAAATTAATACCATTGAAAATAGCAGTGATAAAATCCTCAGTGATAAAATATTTGCCATTGGCAAAACTCATTCAGCTTGCTATAAAATATTACTGAAAACGCCATTCATTTTCAATGAATTTTTCAATGAATTTTTCAACTTTTAATAATAAAATCATCTGTTTTTTTGCGACGGGTAAAGCAATATTAAATATTTTTTAAATTATTTGTGTTTATTGTTTGATAAGTTTATTTTCAGTAGTATTAAATTGATAATATACTATATTCCTTTTCTTTTGTTTTAAATATGGCGCTGATTTTAGCGCCATCTTTGATGTATGTTCAAGTCAAAATACCAATATAAAATTGGGGATAAACGAAACTTCCTATGTCGACGATGTCTCGAGAAAGTTACATTCCATAAAGCACAACGTACTCACTGTCAAATTGCTGCGACAGGCACATGTGCTTACGTGGATAAGTCGTGCAAGTTTGTATTTCATAGAAGAAATTAAAAAAAACAGTTCACGTGCTTGTTTTATTACAGAGTAACAATACCTCTAATGTCAGTGTCATTGCAAACTGTGTTTGTTTCGACATCGCAATGAACATAAACGGCATGTCGCGGAAAATGAAAAATCCATTATTGTCCGCGGCTGGTCCAGATTTTCCCTTCGATAATTACGCGGAAAATACATTGCTGGTGCCAGTCACACCTGCAACACCAGCTGTGCTCCGAGATGGTGAGTTCATTCAATAAAATATCGTGGGCGGGGTTCAGCAGTTCTGAACATTTGGTGTATTATTTAATTTGATGGTATAGCTACAGAGAATTAGTTGGTGGTCGAAATAAAATTCAAAAAGGAGCAATCTCTGCTCCGTTTACTTCACTTCGTTGTGCTTAACTTCTCCAGCATCACGTCTCTTTCATATATGGTCATGTACTGAAATGCACTCGTAGGCTAACATCTGTTATTCAGTCATCTTTTGCTCTGTCGGCATTACAGTGAAAAAGGCCGTGTAATGAAAGTTCCTGACTCCAGCGTGAAACGCATTTATCTAGGCCAACCTAAACCTTTTTATAAAGTTTATCAAATATATGCACAGAGGTCACAATGACGCAACAAGCATCATGTAAGATGATTTTTTTGCGTGTGCGGTTTTGCAACGTGCTTTAACTGTAAAAGATAGAGACTTTAAATTATAAAAGTTTTTCCAAACAGAATGAATGGACTTGCAAGAGCTACAAAATGTATTGGGTTTTTCATGTATAGCATACATGAAAAATCCATCAAATAGGTGTCTAGTGTAGAAAATATGTTCTTTAATAAATAATTGAGTGATTTGATTGGAAATAGAGGAAGTGATAAATATCATGTGAATTTAATTTTATATATGGACGTATATAGATAAATTATGCATTACTCCATGCTTATAGTCAACATATCACTTTGATTTACATACACAACATAGGAATTAATTAAATACTTTATTTATTTACATTCTAAATAACATTTTGGAAGTTTCATTTACAATTTTTATGATATAGTTGATCATGATAATGATATTATAGTGATTCTTACAAGTATTGTTAGAAACTTGTTCTTTCGGCTCGAGCAGATTTTGATCTAGAGCCATATCTTTGTGTGTAAGGTAGATCATGACTACTCTTTTTACGAACACAATAGACTATTGCAATAATGACACATACTATAAGTAAAAGAAGTAGTAATGCACCGAGTACGACAGCTGCTATTTCTCCTTGAGATAGGTTGTCCCATGCTGTTACATCAATACTACGAGTGTACTGATTTTCCGATATATCTATCGCTGTAATTGTAGCTGTTGGTGTGCAGCAAGTAGATAAATAGTAAAATGTAACTCGATCCTTTGTTCCACTTATATATTTAGTGCGTGGATACAATCCATTCGGTACTGCTACTACACGTTTTAAACCTATATAAAAAGAAAGAAAATGAATGATTTGATTATACAAAAGTTTTTATTATTATCATTTATCCATATATACTATTACACAATTTATTGGTTACCTGAATCATAATCCTGGACAGTAATGTCAGCACTCCAAAATGTTTTTTCGCAACGATCTTTGTCCAATTTACCGGCACAGTTGCTATTAAACCAATATTCAATTGTTGGTTTTACATTATCAATGTTTTTCGAAAGCTCATTGTGAACAAAAACCTGTACTGTTTTCTCCAATATTTCTGTATCAACGATAGACAGTGTAAGCGTATTGACAGTTTCTTGGGTTCCCGCTGGTACAAGAATATCTACAGCTACCTGATCTGTCTGTCCCGGATGTAACCATATGCTGTTAGATACAAATTTATGATTTAGGATAAAGATAAACAATTTTTAGAAAAAATAGATATATTCATCAAATACAAAATTTTACTTCATAAGCTGTATTAAACATTTAATGTTTCAATACAATCATGCTCTATGATTATATGATAAATTTGTAAAGTATAGATTTTATTATTAACATCATAGTAAATATTGATATTAGCCTCAACTTTTATTTGATGTCTTTAATTAACGTGAAAATATTACTGTATAATAAATGAGATGTATTTATATCCTTTAATTTTTATATAATGAAAAGTTGATCAACATTTAAATTGAATAACACAACAAGATATGTATTCACATGAACAATCCTAGAAACTCTTTATATAAAAAAATAAATAAACATTTATAGTACATATATATATTTATATGGTTCTATCTGGGACTAAGAGTGTATTTAGTCGGTTCTTATTTCAAGATTATCTTAAGTAATATCTTAAGCTAATGTGACCTTCTGATTGATTCGTGACATTTCAAGAGACTGAACTTAAGACAGTCTTGAATATCAGAAGTGACTATAAATATATAAATGGCCAGCCTAAAAAAATGTTGTTCGTTGCTGAAATGTTGAGGTTACTTGTGCAGTGTGACGTAAAAGTTACATAAATAGACGCGCATTTTTATTCAATAGTTTTACTAATTTTAATAGTTAATATGTTAGTAAAGAGAAACCTAAGTAAGAATCAAAATTAAAATTGCTATTTAATTAGTTATAAATTAATATTTACTTGTGACTATTTATGACTAATATAAATAATTATTTATACTACATGTTGTAAATATCACGTGTTTATCAATTTGATTTATTAACTTATATAGTAAGTAGTATAATAATCCTTTAAAATTTCTAAGAAAACTAATCTTTATTTTATTAATTATTTTATTAATTTTATTAATTTTTAACTAACTTTCAAATTATTTTAAAATAATTTACTTACTATGGTTGGATATTATTATAGATTCTAAATGGAGAGCTTCTCGCTCGAATTGCATATCTAACTGGAAGGACGCAGTTATTTGTTGCATCAAAAATCACTCTATGTAATGTTCCTGGAACAGCAATTAGTTTGCTGTTTACATTTACATCCAACAGTAGTTTTCTTCTTTCGAAAGGATCCTCATTAATTTGCGTTGAAAGTTTTTGACTTTGATCGCTATCCATTTGTATCGATATGATCTCATCGGATGATTTCATCTTTGTATCAATATTTTCATTTAATGATGCGACTTCCGATGATCGCGTTTGAATTTTCTGCTGTTGCTCCTGCAAAATAAAATCTTATTTATTATAAAATTTTAATAAAAATTAGTAAGAAAGTTAATATTATAAATTTATAAAAAATATTCATAGTCTCAATAAAAATATATTCTTTAAATACCTCGATATTTGAGAAATTTGATAAAATCTTAAATTCACCATAACTTATCAAAGAATTGTTACGTAGAATGAAATGATTAATATTATTATTAATTACTGCAATGGATTCACGCTTGTGTGTGCGTGTGTGTGTGGAGAGTGATGTATCAGAAAAATTATCTGTTATTTCATCATTATTTCTTCTTGGGTCCGTAATTTCTGCTGATCTCTCAAATTTTCGCTTTTTATTTATTATAGAATGTGATAAATTGGCACCATTATTGGCAGCATTCTCGTTAGTTTTCTATAAAATAATTTAATGATTAAAAATATTTTAATAATTATATAAATATTATATAAAATATTATGTAAAATAATGTAATTGATAAATTTTATTTAACTTACTTCAATTACAGTTGATGCTTTGGCTCGTGTGATATGTATTTTATCCAATATCTCATTTAAACAATCATTTTTTTTATTAATCTCTAAAGAAAAAAGGAAAGAAGAAAATAAATTTAAATTTTCAGTAATATATATTTTAATATATTGTCATAGCATATTATATTATTTTTTTTTATATTCTATTGCATAAAGGATATATGTATATATAATATATATGTATGTAATTAAAATTTCTATTGTCAAACAGCATAAATAATATTATTCCACAAGACTTTTTAATTTCATTATTCAGATGCATAAAATTGCAAAGACTTTAAATTTCTACGCCACTAAAACTGAAAATAATAGATTTTCATTACGTTGGATTATAATCATATATTTATCAAGGATAAAAAACAAAGAATTTAAAAAATGAAATCACAAAGTTATTGTAATAACTATGTCTGTATAATACAAAAATCTATGTAGAAGAAATAAATACTTAAAAAAATAATAATATAGATCATTTCGAAACAGCAATTATTTTAACTAAAATGCTTTAGAAATGCAATAAGAAAATCAGGTATACTTGACAGTTCGATTAGAAATAGAATTGTAGATAATAATAGTATTGGCATCGTTTAGAGAAACTTAATAGAGAGACAGTAGTTATTTGAATCTCTGTCCTAAGAAATATTTGATTGCACGTTTCTTTGTGATTGGAAGTATTTGTTTTTCCTAACCAGTTACATCTTACACATTATGAGAAAAAAAAACAAAGAATTTTCCTAACTTAATTCCTATGCGAATTAATGAGAATCAGAGTAAATCAAGTAAACATAAAAGAAAAAAAGAGAGAGAAGGAGAGGAAGAGGAGGGGGGAGGAAGAGATGTGGCCAAAGAGCAATAAGTGAATTGCGTATCCGCGAGCCAGAAGCTAACGGATTGGCAGTTGTCAGATGGCTGCCGTGTTAAGAGGAAGTTGGAAGTTGCGTAAGAGTGCATGAATACATCTCGCGCATTTTGCCGATCGTTATGTCGCAGTTTATTTGCGCGAAGATAAAAGTGAGTGATTTCCCTTTTATTGTTACAAGAAAATGAAAGCATTGTATGATATGTTTACATATATGATAACATATATAAATTCCGATCAGGACTAATGAAAGTTGTATTCCTTTTGACGTATCCATGATTTTACATTTATATTTCTTCCATTTAAATCACAATTGTTTTTACATTATAAAATTTACTTTATTTTACATTTGCAATAATATAATGGTATTTCGATTTATTTTCCGTACTGAAATAATATTATATTTTACAAAAGATTGTTATACTTTACAATCTTTCGTTGAAACTATTATATTCGTGTTTAAACTTTAAAGCCAGCTCATTAATACCTCCAAATTATCATAATTTTATTTAAAAATTTTTTTGATTATTTCAATAAAAGATTATAAAATAAAAGATAAAGTGACTTCTTATAATGTACAATACAGTTATTTTATATAAGGAGCTTCATGAATGAAGCTTTATGAATCAATATCAGTATAAGTATAAATGTACGTCTAAATGTCAGCAGAATCTGTACAGCAATTCATGTTGAGAATTTATATGGCATTCTATAAATATAAAAATAAATTCGAGTAATATTTTAAATATATTTTTTATAAATATATTTATGTTTAAAAAATAATTTTTATATTTTTTGTTACTATTATTTTTTTGTACGTTGTTGCATTAACAACACATTGCAATTTTACTTACTACTTATAGAATTAATGTTGATAATATCATCTTTCGTGTTATTTTCCTTATTTGCTGCATAATAAGCAATTACGTCCATATTGTATTTTGAATTTTCCATCCCCGTTAGCTTCACACACAATCTATCCGGAAGGTTGCGCGCGCCGACCACCCCTTTTGTGTTGTATATACTTGTCAATGATATTACTATTTCTGGTCTCTCTCTCTGTATCGTTTTGTCTGTTAAAGTGCATGTTGGCAGTGAAAATTAGTCTTGAATTAAACATTGTATTAGTTTTGAAGACAAGGCAAATTGATTGACAATAAAATAATTCTAATATTCTGTTCTTTTGCATCGTTCGGAACTTATTTATTGATTGTAAGATTTTTGTGTGTGAAATATATTGTGTAAAATATACTGTGATTAAAATTAGAAAAATTTTATAAATAGATAAAAATGCAAAAACTAATTCTTGTATGACATATATTTAGTGTGATACAATGAATACGTAGAAAGTAATCATCAAATCGATACTGCCCTTGACATAGAGAGGTTAAACGAAACTGAATACATAATGATAATTATATAGGATGTTCCGTAAGTTTTTGCTAACCGTTTTTGTATAGATAGAGGGAATTTTGTTTAAATACAGCGCATTAAAACTGAAAAATCTTCCACTATTATGCAATTTTCACAATGATTAATGAGATATTAATTACTAAAAATTGCTGAATATTGGTTTTCAATAATATATTCAAATACTATCAACTTTAACACTTAACACTTTAGAAAAATAGCGTGAAACAAAAATTATTTTTTTCTCATAAAGTTCTGAGAATTTTTTCAGAATTTTTTCAGAATTTTTTAATATCTTATATTTTATATATTGGTAAAAATAAGAAAATACAGTACTAAAAAGTTAATAAAAAATTCTGAAAAAATTCTTAGAGTTCTATGAGAAGAAAATGTTTTTTGTCTCTTGCAGTTTTTCTGTTAATATCTTATATTTTATATATTGGTAAAAATAAGAAAATACAGTATTAAAAAGTTAATAAAAAATTCTGAAAAAATTCTTAGAGTTTTATGAGAAGAAAATGTTTTTTGTCTCTTGCAGTTTTTCTGTAAAGTTGATAGTATTTGAGTAAAAAAATTATTCAAGATTAATATTCGGCAATTTTTAATAATTAATATCTTGTTAACTATTGTGAAAATTGCAAAATGATACAGGACTTTTCGACTCAGTCTGCGGTTGACTTATGGCACAATCTATACATGATTGAATACTTCTAGTAACAGAAAAAAAACTCAATACAAATGATAGAAATATTACTTGTGATAATTTGATACAATCCGCAATCTGTTTCATATATTTTAAAATAATTTTCTTGTATATAACAAGTATTTTTTTTAAGTACAAGGAATTATAATATATAGAATATTTCAAATTTATCTCGATATAAGAATAATAAAAATACGTAGTAGTATTTTTACATTTAGTATTTTTACGTTATATTAATTAATTTAGTTATCATGTGCTATGAAAAATAATATAGTTTTATCTATGTATATGTCGTAACTATCAGTGCTATAGATATGTTTAGAAATACATTATTTAAACGTAATATTTTCTATCGATCATTATTTATTTATCGCGACTTTACTGATCTTAAAACATTTGAACAATATTTGTCGAAATATGAGAAATTATTTATCATATATCTATCATATAAAATTTACATATCATATAAAATTAGTCGTTAAATCTTGTTTATAAAAAATAGTTTGGATAGAAATATTTTTAAATAAAACAGAGAATTCTTGTTATATTTAAAAGTAAAGTAAAAGAAGAAGAATTACTCACTATTATTAGGTATTGTCAATACTGCACGCGTAAGATTTCCCAAAATGTTGATTGCAATTCCGATTACATTGGAATCAGTTTGGAAATTGGTTTTAGTATATCCGCTCAAATTAATTTTGTGTTCTAATTTTTTCTAAAATACATATTTTATTAATTATTTCTTTCTTTTTTTATACGAACATATTAATTTTGGTCTTACCGAAAATTCTGGGATATTTAAAAAACAATTTTTAAATATCTCGATGTTTCGTGGATTAAATTTTGCATTCGAATAAAATTCATCGGTTTTTATAATCAAATTTCTTTCCATATTTACAATGTCACAGTTCAAATTAAGATAGATCTACAAATGTTAAATAATATATTTATCGAAATTTTTACGATTTTTACAAAATTAACTTACTTGACAATAATCAAAGATTGTTGAACTTTTATTATCGGTAGACAAATGTTTTAATATCTTGAAATTTGAACTATTTTCTATTGAAAAATAATCTGAAATGATATATAAAATAATTATATATATAATTATATACTTGCTTACAATATTATTTTTATAATTTATGTTATATTAAGATCTGTTTTTATATTTTATATGTATGAAATCTTTATTTACATTGAGAAATATTCGATTTAATATTGTCGTTAGTTTTTTGTTCATGATTTAGTGTGCTCAAAGAATACACCCAATATTCGAATAATTGAATAAATAATGAATGTGAATATACGAGTATGAATATATAATATCTTTTTTTGATGTTCATCGAAAAATGAATAAATATTTCTCATTTGATTTGAAGAAATACTTTTGTGAATATAATTATGAATATTTCCAATTTACACCCACTCCGCATTATCTGTACATAGTTTACAAACATCGAGTAAAGAAATCTGTAAAAACAGTTTAGATGGTTTAGATTTTTTTTTAAATATTTCAAAAGATAATACATTCTATTTTCCATCTAAAACTGTTAATTTTTAAGTTTTTGCCCCACATTTCAATATTAAATAAAAATAACATTCATTTTTCTTTCGTTATAGAATCAAAGTGCTGATTAACATAGTGCTAGGCACTAGTTGGCTATAAGCAACGTTAATAGGCAACGCTTATTGAAGTTTTCTTTTTTTTTACTTTATATCTTATTTGAATATTTATTTGAATAAATATGAATACTCGTAAAATAATCATTATATTTTTATGAATAAATGTTTTGAAAACTCACAGTTTTGAATAAATTTATTTATTTGAATGAATATATTTTTTCAACGTCAAAATTTTAAATAAATACAACTTATATTCAATTACAAATTTTTCGAGTATACTAGTTCATCGAGTATACTAGTTCATGTTCTTTAAAAAATATATATTTATATACCTACATTATGTATATAAAAATAATTATATAAAATAATTATGTAAAAATATTATGTATATAATGTATATAAAAATAATAAATCTCATATACATTATATATTTTATAAAATATTTTACATAAGATGAGCATACTTCAATATGTTGATGATCATATCTCTTGGTTTATAAATTGATTTTTTTAAATCGATATCCAGAGAATATGTAATTAATCATGAGAATATAGTCAAAATATGTCTTATAATAAGGTATTGACTGATGTTATTATGTATTAATGTATGTCATATTATTCATAGCCTTCGAAAATTTCAGATAATTTCTAATTGTGTGTCATCAACTATCAGAATGTGCAGAACTTACAATTAGTAATTATCAATATCAGCACATTTCACATAATTACTTACGTCAATATTTAATCGAACATGATAAACAATGTCAACAACAATAATAATTTAAAAAAAATTATAAATTAAAAAAAAAGTTCATTTATGTTAGATTGCATTATATTATTCACGTTATATTAAAATTATTACCATCTCCGTTCTCATTTGGCAAAAATGATAAAAAAAGTTTAATATTTTCGAAACCTTTGCTAATTCCCAATTGTTGCATACAGTACCTTTTAACAGAAATATTTTTATTTTAAAAAATATTGATTTCTTAGAAATATTATTTTTTAAATATAATTCTCTATTTGTGTTTATACATTACAAATATATCCGCAAGTAGAACAAGATAAAAATTATATTGAAATGTTTACTATTATTTTTATATAAATATTTTTATTATGCGAATTAACAAACCTAGAACATTTTGTTTTTTTAAAGTCGTTGAAAATCCTTGTCTTCACTAATAAATCTTCGACAATCGGAGATTCTCGTGGAAGAGAAAGAGAGAGAATTTCAAGCTTAGGCGAATAATCCTTTGAAATTATTTCATCTGGTCTCGTTTTCGTTTCAATTGATCGTTCAGTTCTCGTATTGCCTATCTCAGATATTCTCATATCTGGTTGATAAGTATTATTAATTGACGGGAAAACTTTAGTGAGTGTTGATCCATTGACTGCATTTCTGTATAGAATGCAAGTCACACAGTACGTCACAAAAAGCAGGAACACACGTAATTCCATACCGTAACTACAACGAAAACTTCGAACGAAAGAGTCGATACAAAAATGTGCGGCATATTTATCAAGTTTCGTTCGCGTAAGTTTACAAAGGGGTAACGTATCTTCAGTTACATTGACGATAATATGAACGCAAAAGTAAATTTAGGTGTTAACGCACATTGTTGCACAATCGAAGGTGTCTCGTTATGAGTAAACTTTGATATACGATGCTTCAGTGAACTTATAAATACTACACATTTAATGGACTATTATGTGTAATATCTTGATTCTTGCATTTAATATCTGAACGCTTTGAGTAAGCATTTATTGCAAAGTTATGTGTTGATAAAATAATATAGTTTCTCACATATTTTTATAAATACAAATAAATTAAAAAAATTTTTAAAATAAATCGCATATACTTGTATAATATACTTGTATAATTAATTACGTACGCATGGAGAATCGAATAAAGCAAGTATGGAAATGTTAACAAACCATTGAATTTTTTTTATGCAACAGACATAATTATTATAAATTATGCTCATTGAATACGGATAACTTATAAATATTAAAACATTACAAAAAAGTCATTACAAAAAAATTGGTAATTCAATGTCTATTAAACTGCTGTAATCAACTACGTAGTAAAAGTGTAAAAATAGTCCACGTTGGTTCGCATTATCTTCTTGGTTCTTACGTTCATTGCATCCTGTTCAATATTGACAGTTTGTGAATAATCTGTCGGAGAATTTAGTCGAAAGGGATTTTTATGAACGTTATTATATCTGATTATTTAAGAATTATTAAATGGATTAATAATTAAGAGTTTATTAAATATCGTAATAACTTTCGAAAATTTTGCTTAAATTTAAAAAAAAAATATTTATTTTGTAAAAAATAATGTTAATGTTAAAGCTATATTATATAAATGTTTATTTTTGTTATTTGTTTGTTAATGTTTTTTTTATTTTCATTATATAAATATTATTGTAAAATGTTTAATAATAGTAGAAATATAAATTCCTTTTAAGTACGCCAAACAAATATGTTAAAAAATTATATAAATTGTATCAATATCTTTATCATAAGATTTTTAAATGGAAGATACAAAAAAATATTATTAATATAAAATAACATAAAATATTATTATCTGACATTTTTTTAGATTAAATAAATAAGTTGTCATCTTTTTTTTTTAGATACTGAGCTGGACAATTTCATAGGACAAGAGCCAATCAGTATCCAATCTCAATCTCCATTACGGACGAACGAGGATTCTTCCACCAATGCAGCTTCTCAGCCAAAAGAGTATAGGGATACCGCAAATCATCCAGAAAAATCTGGATATCTTACATCGATTCTTTCTTCTTTGCCGAATCTGTCATTATCGATTAAATCTGATTCCTCGGGACCCCAAATAAGTCAGATACCTGAGAACACCAGCGGAACAACACACGAATCTAATTCTTACATAACACAAGGATATCATGGTTTTCCATCGGAAATACCAAGATTCTTAGCAATTAATCCTCAGGATTCTCGAAGTACAAACTTGTCAGGATTTACTGCTTTTCCTACTGATACTGTATCCAATCCTCCTCAGCCGGCAGCTCCACCCAGTATATCTCAACCTGGCTATGGTAAATGCTTGAATTTATGAATAAAAATTTATAATTAATAAAATTTGAATAAATATTAATTTGAATAAATATTAATACATTTTTCTTTATAGCAAATTTTAAATATTTACTCTATATACATATGTAACAATAAGTAATTCGATAAACATAATGTAATTATGTTCAATATTGAACGAAATCTATTGGAATTCTATTGGATACACTCAATGTGCATTGGTGCATATTAAAGCGTTATACACAAATTAATATAAAAATGTGTTTAATATAAAAGCGGATTAAACCATGAGATCCTCATTTTACTGTGCGATTGAATAAAATCTGTATCTTATAATTCAATATGTTTGTATTTTACTTTTGCATAGATTAAATTTGTGTACAATAGCTTTAATATGCACTAGTGCATCCAATTCGCTATAAAAACTTTAAAGTTAATTTTAATTTTAATTTATTTTTACATGTTGCTTATATATGTATATTTAATAAATTTTTGCTGGATGTATTATTTATTATCTCAGCAAATACAAAGTTATATGTAACGTATTTGTTAATTATAATTTCCTACTCAACAATATAATATAATACACGAACAAATATATTACATGTAACTTTCTGTTTGCTGATGAGTATATAATGATGTTATATATACGCGTTTCAAATATATCTAATCAGAAACAATTACTATTTCTTGTTAAAGCGCCTGTTTCTTATCGACTTGGTAATCAACGACGCTTGAAGTATGCACCGCCGCCTGATCTAACATCTAACACCACAAAGCCATATCCGAATCCAGCATTACAGACGTTCTTGTCGACTCAAAATGTCTCTGCACCACCAACTATTTTAAATCCATATGAATCGGAAGAATTGGCGCAGGATAACAATTCTAGTGTACAACAAACTAGCTGTTTGCCTGAACAACTTCCAACGTCTGAGCAGCTATCGCGAAATAGCTCTCTTCACAACTCGTTTCGTTCCAGTCCAATCGCAACAGGAGCGCAGTATAATTCATCGATAACGTCTACAAATCAGAATCCATTTTTTGAAAGTTCTTCCGTGTCTACACAATTTTCTTCGTCATTATCTACACGACCGATACCTACACGGGTACTGGAGCCTGCAACGCCTCAGAACACTCCGGCGAACATCTCTTTTCCTGGCTTTGCTCCTTACATAAACCAGAATCTACCACCAACATCTAATTCCGACAAAGAAGTAGTTGTGATTAAGAACCCTAATCAGCTAAATTTACCGTCGGAATTTTCGAAAGGCGTTTCTCTCGAGACGACTACAGAATCTACATATAAACCGACATTAATATCAGGGGAATCCGATGCGACATTCACACCAATATCAGCAGCCAAGGTGACAGAGAAATTAGAACATTTACTTGCGGAACAACAGGAAAATTCATCCGTAGCAACTCCTGAAACTTTTACAGAAGTTGACAAAACGTCCAGCGTTACTACCGAATTAACGAAATCTTTCGAATCGCAAAGTGACGCGCTAAAGGCTACAAATGAAATAATCAATAAATCACATGAGGCGAAATTGAATGATGTACAAGAGAAAGCAGTTCAACCTGGAAGTGACACATGGAGTGACGTGTTTCTTGGGCAAGAATCAACGACGCAATCAGTGATCTTCCCGGAAATACATACTACTGATAACAGTCTAATTGCAATAACTCCCCAATGGGCTAAGTCGAACACACATCCGCCTCAACAGCATTACCAAGCGCAATCGATATCTATGTCAAGCTCCACATTTTATATAAATGAGCCTGCGGAACAAAAGTCCAGCTTAAATTACGTATCACCTATCCAACTTCCGCAATCTTCTTCTTCCATCGATTTCTACAACGGATCAAAACCAACGGAGCAGTCGGCAAATGTGTTCTTTGAATCAGCGAAACCAAATCAGTTTTCAAGTTTTTCGTCACAGGAAAGAAATACAAATTCTCCATTTGCACAATCAGTAGTTAATGCAACAAATAATCTACTGCAAACTCAAGAAAATTCTGCATTTAATTCTAAAACGATCAGTTCCACGGCTCACGTACCATTTTGGAATGTCGATCAATCTTCTCAATCGCAGGTATTAAGCGCTGTATCCAGCCAACCGACGTATACAACGTCTAACCAACCGGTATACACTGCTCCTATCCAACAACCAGCTCCGGTATTCTATAATCCTGCTCAATTTGCGAATGAACCTTCTAAACAACCGACTTTTTCACATATATACGATCAACTTTCTTCTCAACAACAATCACATCAAAATCCGCCGTTTTACGAAAATAATACTGGGCTACAGCAACCCTACGCTATTCCTGAAAATAATACTGCATATTCTTCGCCCGCTGTATCGATGACAACAGTACCTGAACCAACAGGATCAGCCACACTTAGTCCTGTTCAAATGTCGGTTAATTCGCCAACCAATCGCATCACACCAGATACCATTCCACCAAGTTTTCAAAATTGGGTAAGCATATCACAATTTAAATTTTTATTTTATTTATAAAATTAAGGAAAAATATTCCAAAAATTTATAATTAATGCTAATAATTGATAATCTTTTAAGATACATTTTTACACATATTAGGTGTAGTAAAAAGAAATCCATTATTTTTCCATTCAATTTTATGCAAAAATAATGGATTTATTTTTATTACACCTAATATTTAAGTTTATATTTAATACAAAAATGAATGAAGTTATGATTTTATTCTTAATTATCTAAAACATAATGGTGATTACACATATAATATTAATATTTTTTAGGCTTCTGGATCTTCCGACAAACGAATGCAATATAGATCGGTATATCATCATTGGTTTTATCGTAAGGAAGTGGAGAACAAAACATTATGGCTACCATTCTCCATGCAGGACAGCTTAAAACTTGAAGAAGTTCATAATTCAAGCGATATCACGCCCGAAACTACAGTAGCTACTGATGGCGGTCGTTTTGATGTTGATATCTTACGTCGTCAAAGAGCACCAGTCTATTGGATTGGAACATCTAATGAAGTTAGGCGATGTTCTTGGTTTTTCAAGGGAGCAGCTGAACCGAGATATATTCCTTACAACGAGAGCACCGCTGCCAAACTTGAGGATGAATATAAGCTGGCGTGCCTCTCGAACAACTGGAATCGAAAAATTGAATTAAATAATGGAGAATATATTGTCTTCCATAGCGCTACAGTGCAGGTTCATTATCTACAACCGACTTCTCCCGACGTGGCAGGATCTTGGGGAAATAATGCTGTAAGTAGGTCAATTTTATATATATATATATATATAATTATATATATTTATTATATATAATTATTATTTTCTTTATTATTTTATTTTCTAAATAAAGCTTTCATAATCAAGTTTTAATTAAATATTTTATGCAAAATATTATACACTCCTTCATTTATTATCAAACATTATTTGACATTTAATTTATTATATAAATATATATATATATATATATATATATATATATATATTTATATAATAAAATATTTAATTAAAACTTGATTATTAAAACTTTATTTATAAAATAAAATAATAAAAAAAAAAAATAGTTTCTAA
>Ga0157364_1001771_pt1 | contig 19000 bp, 20 predicted proteins | sample AttsexASBM2_FD_111476 | JGI IMG/M metagenome (GOLD analysis project Ga0157364, IMG submission 111476) | Fungus gardens microbial communities from leaf cutter ant in Ribeirão Preto, State of São Paulo, Brazil - Atta sexdens ASBM2 | ecosystem: Host-associated > Fungi > Mycelium > Unclassified ...
AGCTGGCCGGGCGTACCCTGGGCTGGGTAAAACGTTAAGAGAGAGTACTGATGCAGAGCTATGATGTTGTGATCGCCGGTGGCGGAATGGTAGGACTGGCGGTTGCCTGCGGACTGCAGGGCAGCGGGCTGCGTATTGCCGTGCTGGAAAAGACCGCTTATACCCCGACGCCGTTAGCAGATACCCCGTCGCTACGGGTGTCGGCGATTAACCGTGCCAGCGAAAAACTGCTCAGTCACTTAGGGGTCTGGCAGGATATTCTGGCGATGCGTGCCAGCGCTTACCACGGCATGGAAGTGTGGGAAAAAGACAGCTTTGGGCATATCCGTTTTGATGATCAACATCAGGGGATGACCAGCTTGGGGTATATCGTCGAAAACCAAGTGATCCGTCAGGCACTGTGGCAACGCGCCAGCCAGAGCAGCGATATCACCCTGATTACTCCAGCTAGCCTACAACAGGTCGCCTTTGGTGATAACGAAGCCTTTGTAACCCTGGAAGACGGCAGTATGTTGACTGCTCGCTTACTGGTTGCGGCGGACGGTGCCGACTCTTGGTTGCGGAAAAAAGCCGATATCCCGTTGCTATTCCGTGACTATCAGCATCATGCACTGGTAGCGAATATCCGCACTGAACAGCCCCACGATGCGGTTGCCCGGCAGATCTTCTACGGAGAAGGTATCTTGGCGTTTTTGCCAATGAGTGATCCGCATTTGAGTTCTATTGTTTGGTCTTGTGAACCGCAGCAGGCAGAGCGGCTGCGCGGCATGTCCGACGCAGAGTTTAATCAAACCTTGTCGGTGGCGTTTGATATGAAGCTGGGATTATGTCAGGTCGAGAGCGAACGTCAGACCTTCCCTCTAATGGCCCGCTATGCACGACAATTTGCCGCCCACCGGCTGGCACTGGTGGGTGACTCGGCGCATACCATTCATCCGCTGGCCGGGCAGGGGGTGAACCTCGGCTTTATGGATGCGGCTGAGCTGATCGGCGAGGTTCGTCGCCTTCAGCAGCAGGGTAAAGATATCGGTCAGCACCTTTATCTGCGCCGTTATGAGCGTAGCCGTAAGCACAGCGCCGCCACCATGCTGGCATCGATGCAGGGTTTCCGTCAGCTGTTTGCCGGTAATAACCCTGGGCTAAAACTGTTGCGCGATATCGGCCTGAAAATGGCAGATACGCTACCGGGGGTAAAACCGCAGTTACTGCAACAGGCGATGGGGTTGCATGATCTTCCCGATTGGCTAAAACAGCAATAATCCTCAATAGCCTGCCGATGTGGCAGGCTTTTTATTACCCACCAGTACTCCCGTTCGTTCCTTAGATAAGAAAATCCTGTTACGACAATCAGTTAACCTGCTGGCATACTGCTGTGTATAAGTTAATCGCTTTACCGGCTGAGCTCTGGTTATACTGCCAGAGTGATATCACACCGGCCAACGGCGGCGGACGTGTTTTGCGTTACGGGGATCGAGCTATGTCGTTATCTGATACCACTGCGCCCCGGGTCAGCATTGACCGGCACAGTGCCTTAATCGTTGTAGATGTACAAAACTGCTTTGTCACTGGGGGAAGCTTAGCGATTCCCGGCGGCGAGACCATTATCCCGTTGATTAACCAACTGGCATCCCAGTTCAGTCAGGTGGTTCTGACCCAGGATTGGCATCCGCACAATCATCTCTCTTTTGCGGCCAATCATGCTGGCAAACAACCGGGGGAGAGTATTGATACCGCCTATGGCCTGCAGCAACTGTGGCCGGTGCATGCGGTGTGGGAAACAGAAGGGGCGGCACTGCATGCTGATCTGGATATCCCCCACGCTGGGCTGATTATCCGCAAAGGTTGTGACCCGCAGATCGACAGTTACTCGGCATTTACCGAGGCTGATCGTACCACCACTACCGGCTTGGCCGCTTACCTGACAGCCCGTGGCATCACTTCGGTATTTGTGGTGGGGCTGGCGACAGACTTCTGTGTGGCAATGACCGCCATTGATGCTTGCCTAGCTGGTTTCACTACCACCGTGTTGGAGAATGCCTGCAAAGGTATCGATGTTCACGGCTCACTGGCGGCGGCCCGCGAGCAGATGCGCAATCAGGGTGTGATATTGGCTGACTCCTCAGCCATTCTGTGACGAGAGGAGACGATAATGAGGACATTAACTGAATCGACAGTAGAGACAGTGCCACAGCCACGAGCGCAGCGGCTAGAGATCCGTAATCTGACGGTCCGTTACGGCGAGATCACTGCCCTCAATGATGTCAGCCTGCAGGTGGAGGATGGCGAGTTTATCTGCATCCTCGGAGCTTCCGGTTGCGGTAAAAGTACTTTATTTAACGTCATTTCCGGGCTGTTACCGGCCACTTCAGGGCAAATCTATCTCGATGGCGAGGATGTCACCCGCAAGCCCGGGCAGGTCGGTTATATGCTGCAAAAAGATCTGATGCTGCCGTGGCGCACCGTGCGCGGCAACATTACCCTTTCGGCGGCACTGACTCGCGGCGTCAATGCCGCTGATAATCAACAGGCAGAAACCCTGGCCCGCCGTTATGGGCTCGGCGATTTCCTCGACCACTATCCCCACGCGCTGTCTGGGGGGATGCGCCAGCGAGTCGCGATGATGCGCACCGTCGCGGCCGGTAAAGAGGTGATGCTGCTGGATGAACCCTTCGGGGCGCTGGATGCACAGACGCGCTTCAGTATGCAGGAGTGGTTGCTGCAAATCTGGCGCGACCTGAAACGTACCGTGCTGTTTGTCACCCATGATGTCGACGAAGCCATCTTTCTGGCAGATCGCATTGTCGTGATGACCCCACGGCCTGGACGTATTGCCGAAATTATTCCGGTTACCCTGCCGCGGCCACGCACCCTCACTGATCTCACCGATGATCGCTTTGTTGCCTTGAAACGGCGCATTATGGGCAGACTCTATCAGGACGAACAGGCCGCAGGAGGTCAGCATGGGTGAGAAACCGTTATCCACCGGACGCGCCATCTTGGTATGGCTGGTCTCCCTGTGTCTCATTATCGTGGCTTGGCAGGCAGTGATCTGGATCTCCGGGTTACCAGCCTATGTGATCCCGTCACCGGCCAGTGCCTTTCATACCTTGCTGGCTAATGGTCAGCGCCTGAAAATTCTCACCGTACAGACTCTAAGCGAAACGGCCATGGGCTATTTACTAGGGGCGGTGGCCGGTTTTGTGTTGGCACTGGTGATGGGGCAGATTGCCCTGGTACGGCGGCTGATCATGCCAGCACTGATCGTCTCACAGGCGGTTCCGATTGTGGCGATTGCGGCACCGCTGGTGATTATCTTCGGCTTTGGCATGATGCCGAAATTGATCATCGTTGCCTGGATTGTGTTTTTCCCTGTGCTGGTCAGCGTGCTGGACGGTATGGCCGGGATTGATCGTGACTTACTCAACCTAGCACGCTTAATGGGCGGTACACCGCTGCGGGTATTTCTCAAGGTGAAGCTCCCCGCCTGTGTAGGGCCGCTATTTTCCGGCCTGAAAATCGGTGCCACTTATGCCGTCACCGGGGCGGTGATCGGCGAGTGGACGGCCTCGGCCAATCAAGGGCTTGGCACCTATCTGCTGAGCGCCAATGCGCGCATGGATACCGCCGGAGTTTACGCGGCGATGATCCTGTTGACCGCCATTGGTGTCGGCTCCTTTCTGATTGTTCTCGGGCTGGAAAAACTGGCAACCCCGTGGCGCAGCCGTACCAAGGCCCCTTCCTATTTGCGTTAATACAGAGGGGCGGTGCCCCTCGTGACGTCCCTCTGACAGGAGTAATTACCGTGAAAGCAGCGATAACAGGTAGTCTAGTAGTCAGTGCATTACTTTGCGGGCTGAGTGCCGGGGTCGCCCGCGCCGACGCTCTGACCCCCATCCGGTTTGTTTACGATTGGGCCGGTGCCGATCATGAACTGATCCCGCTGGTGGTTGGACAGGAAAAAGGTTTTTATCAGCAGGCTGGGCTGGATGTAAAAGTGATTTTCCCGCCGGACTCCCAAACTACGGCGCGGATGTTGGCGCTAGGTCAGGCGGATGTCGGCCTGAATGCCACCACCGATATAGTGTTTGCTGCCGATCAGGGCCTGCCGGTGATTGCTGTCGGCCTTTACTCACAGCATAACAACTGGGGGCTGTTTACCCGTCCGGGTGTGCCGATATCGCTTAAGGATTTGAAAGGCAAATCCATCGCCATTTATACCGACTCTTGGAGCAAGGCGATGTTACCGTTTGTGCTGAAAGCGGCCGGTTTGCAGGAGAACGATGTTCGGCTGATTATCGCTCAGGACGATGACGTGCCGTTACTGCTCTCCGGGAAAGTGGACATCGCCACTAATACCAGCAACTTTCTGATCCCGTCAGTCGAACTGGCGCAGAGCAAAACCCCGGGCGCGTTGATCGGTAAACAGGCCGGAGTACCAGATGTGCCGGTATGGGCCTATACCGCCTCCACCCGCTATCTGCAGGAACATCCGGATACCGCCAAAAAATGGATGCAGGCTACCATCAAAGCCACCGAATGGGCGGCCGCCCATCCGCAGCAGGCGGCTGAAATGCTGCATACTGCCTATCCAGATAGTGGTTCTGTGGCCCTCAGTACCCGTGCTTGGCAGATCATTGCGCCGGACATGAAAGGCCCACAGGGCTATATGATGCAGAATGATGACAACTGGCTGCCGATCGCCCGCGCTCTTAAGGCGACCGGTCAGATCAACAGCGTACTGCCTGCCAATAAATACTATACCAATCAGCTTGTTAAATAATCAGCTAGCCTAAACAGCCCCTGTGGCCTACTGGTCACAGGGTTGGAGGGAATATGGAGAAAATCATTATCGACTGCGATCCCGGCGTGGATGACGCGGTGGCGTTAATGCTGGCGTTTTCGGCTCCAGAACGGTTACAGGTGCTGGGGATCACCACGGTGGCGGGCAATTTGCCCTTGCCGCAAGTGACCGAAAATGCACTGCGAGTACTGACGTTTCTGCAAGTGGAGCAGGTCGACGTTTATGCCGGATGTTCACGGGCAATCTTTCCTGGGCCACCATTATACTCGTCGGTACACGGCGATGATGGACTGGGAAACAGTTCCTTAGCTGCGGCGAGCCGCCAGACCGCGACACAGCACGCCGTCGATTTTATTATCGATGCCGTGCAAGCCATGCCAGGGGAGATCACTCTGTGTATGCTTGGGCCGATGACTAACCTTGCACTGGCGCTGATTAAAACTCCGGAGATTGCGGGCAGTCTCAAACAGGTTGTCGCCATGGGCGGGGCGCTGTTTTGTCCGGGTAATATCACCCCGGCAGCGGAATTTAATATCGCCTGTGATCCCCATGCAGCGCAGGTAGTCCTCTCTTCGGGAGTGCCACTGACCCTTTACGGGCTGGATGTCACTCGCCAAGCGCTGATCACCCCAGAACGGCTGGCGGCACTGCGCCAATCGGGTTCCCGACAAGCTGAGGTGGCAGCAGAAATGCTGACGGCGTATGGCGCCGGCGATCCCTGTCTGCACGATCCTTGTGTGATTGCTGGCCTACTCGAACCGGACTGCTTTACCCTGTTACCGGCGCGGGTGGTGGTGGACTGTCAGCAGGGGATTAACTACGGCAGAACCGTAGCTTGGTCTGGGGCCAAATACCTGGCAGATAGCCAGCCAAACCTGCGGGCGGCCACCGCCGTGGATGATAATAAACTGTTCCAGTTACTGACATCGGCACTGAGCCACTGATTGCACCAATTTTGTTCTTCGTTTGATTTATTCTAATTTTACCCGTGGCTTTGCCTTAGTTTTTCTAATCCTAAAAAACCTATTGGCGGAGTGATCTTATGGCGGGTAATTTTTTTTATGAGAAGCAGATCCTGAAAAAGAGCCAGTTTCAGCGTGGATCCCTGCGTTCCATCACATCTTTACTATAGTGCCGCGTAAAAAACACCAAGCACTAATTTAGTGCAATGGCCGTTATGGCATTATTTCTCTTATAGTCAAAAAAATCATTCAATGGTAGATTTTTTAGTAAGGGTAACGTTTGCGCGGGCCGATTTTCCGCGAGCAGAGAACGGGACATAGGGCTTCAACCTCTTACTTCTGACAGGATGGTTATGACTCAGCACACCCCATTGTTTGACCAGCATCAGGCCTGTGGCGCGCGGATGGTGGATTTTCATGGCTGGATGATGCCACTGCACTATGGCTCACAGATCGAAGAGCATTTGGCGGTGCGTCAGGATGCCGGCATGTTCGATGTTTCCCATATGACCATCGTTGACCTCACTGGCGTACAGGCCCGTGAATTCCTGCGCTATCTGCTGGCCAACGATGTGGCGCGTCTTACCCAACCAGGTAAAGCCCTGTATACGGCGATGCTGAACGCCTCCGGTGGCGTGATTGATGACCTGATTGTCTACTTTATGACGGAAGATTTCTTTCGCTTGGTGGTCAATTCCGCTACCCGTGACAAAGATCTGGCCTGGATCGCGCAGCATGCTGCCGCTTACGGCGTTAGTCTCCAAGAGCGCCGAGACTTGGCTTTAATTGCTGTTCAAGGGCCACAGGCGCAGCAAAAGGCGCAGACCTTACTGACTGACAGCCAGCGCCAAGCGGTTGAAGGACTGGCACCGTTCTATGGAGTGCAGGCAGATGACCTGTTTATCGCCACCACTGGTTATACCGGTGAATGCGGTTACGAAATTGCCCTTCCGGCAGAGCAGGCGGCAGACTTCTGGCAGCGTCTGCTGGTCGCCGGTGTCAGACCGGCGGGACTGGGAGCACGGGATACCTTACGCCTCGAAGCAGGGTTGAACCTGTATGGTCAGGAGATGGACGAAGGGGTTTCCCCTCTGGCCGCTAATATGGGCTGGACCATTGCTTGGCAGCCGGAAGACCGTCAGTTTATTGGCCGCGAGGCCCTCGAATTTCAACGCCAGCACAGCAGCGAAAAGCTGGTGGGCTTACTGCTTAAAGAGAAAGGGGTACTGCGCAATGAATTACCAGTACTGTTCACCGGTGAAGACGGAGTGCAATATCAGGGGGTTATCACCAGCGGATCTTACTCGCCAACTTTGGGCTACAGTATCGCACTGGCCCGCGTACCGGCGGCCATTGGCGATCACGCGGTGGTACAGATAAGACAGCGTGAAATGCCTGTCAGCGTCTGCAAACCGGTATTTGTCCGCGCTGGCAAAGCGTTAGTTTAAAACTTTATTTCAGGAGAACAGTGATGAGCAATGTCCCGGCTGAATTAAAATACCGTGAAAGTCATGAATGGGTGCGTCAGGAAGCGGACGGTAGCGTGACCGTAGGTATTACCGAGCACGCACAAGAGTTGCTGGGCGACATGGTGTTTGTCGACCTACCCGACGTCGGGGCGAGCTTTGCACAGGGCGATGACTGCGCGGTCGCGGAGTCGGTCAAAGCTGCTTCAGATATTTATGCGCCGTTAAGCGGTGAGGTATTGAGCGTCAACGAAGCCCTGCGCGATCAGCCAGAGCTGGTGAACAGCGCCCCTTATACCGCCGGTTGGTTATTTACCCTCAAACCTGACAGCGACAGCCTAGGCGGTCTGATGGACGCCGAGGCGTATAAAGCGTCTATCGATGAATAACTGACCGTGACATCCGGCGGTACGCCTGTTACCGCCGTTTCTGCCAGCAGGCCTGTGACGGCCTTGCTGCATGTTTCTAGCCCGATCCAGGACCTATCGCATGACCCGCACACTCAGCCAGCTTGAAAACCAACATCAATTTGTCGCCCGCCATATCGGCCCGTCAGCAGCCCAGCAGCAACAGATGCTGGAGACCGTCGGTGCCCGCTCATTGTCGGAACTGCTCGATGCGATAGTGCCAGCGGATATCCGTCTGCCGGAACCGCCAGCGGTAGGTGAGGCAGTCACTGAACAGCAGGCGCTGGCGGAGCTGAAAGCGATTGCTGGGCGTAATAAGCGCTTCAAATCCTGGATCGGCATGGGCTACAGTGCGGTGATCACCCCGCCGGTGATTTTACGTAACCTGTTGGAAAATCCGGGCTGGTACACGGCCTACACCCCTTATCAGCCGGAAGTTTCCCAAGGGCGTTTGGAAGCAATGCTTAACTTCCAGCAGACCACCCTCGACCTGACCGGTATGGATATTGCCTCCGCGTCGCTACTAGATGAAGCGACGGCGGCTGCCGAAGCCATGACGATGGCAAAACGCATCAGTAAGCTGAAAAATGCCAATAAATTTTTTGTCGCCGACGATGTTCACCCGCAGACACTGGACGTGGTGCGCACCCGCGCCGAAACCTTCGGTTTTGAATTGATCATTGACGCGGCAGAGCGGGCAGCTGACCATCAGGATTTATTTGGGGTACTGCTGCAATATTGCGGTACCCGCGGTCACCTGCACGATTACCGTGAACTGATTGCGCAACTGAAACAACGTAATATTGTGGTCAGCATGGCGGCCGATTTTATGGCGCTGGTGCTGCTGACCTCTCCAGGGGATCAGGGCGCAGATATTGTGTTTGGCTCCTCCCAGCGCTTCGGGGTACCGATGGGTTACGGCGGCCCACATGCCGCTTTTTTTGCCAGCCGTGATGCTCATAAAAGGGCGATGCCGGGACGGATCATCGGTGTTTCTCGAGACGCCAGCGGTCACCAAGCCCTGCGCATGGCAATGCAGACTCGTGAGCAACATATCCGCCGTGAGAAAGCCAACTCCAATATCTGTACTTCCCAGGTACTGCTGGCTAATATCGCCGGGATGTATGCGGTCTATCATGGGCCGCAGGGGCTGAAGCGTATTGCAGAACGTATCCATCGTATGACGGATATCTTGGCGACGGCCTTGCAGCAGCACGGCATCAACGTGCGTAATCAGCACTACTTTGACACCTTGATGGTGGAGGTGAAAGACAAAGCTGCCGTGCTGAAGCGCGCCACGGAGGCTCAGGTTAACCTGCGCACCGATCTGCCTAATGCCGTCGGCATTACCCTTGATGAAACCACCGGGCGTGACGATCTACAGACGTTAGTCTCCATCCTGACGGGTGAACAGACAGACCTTGATATCGAGGCGTTGGATCAGCAACTTGCCAGCGGTAGTGCCTCGATCCCAGCCGCTCTGCTGCGCACCGATGCTATCCTGACCCATCCGGTATTTAACCGTTATCACAGCGAAACGGAAATGATGCGTTATATGCATCAATTAGAGAAAAAAGATCTGGCACTCAATCAGTCGATGATCCCGCTGGGTTCCTGCACCATGAAACTGAATGCCGCGGCGGAGATGCTACCGATCACCTGGCCGGAGTTTGCGGAATTGCATCCATTCTGCCCGACCTCGCAGGCCGCCGGTTATCTGGAAATGATCGCCATGTTGTCACGCTGGTTGGTACAGCTGACGGGTTATGATGCACTCTGCATGCAGCCAAACTCGGGCGCGCAGGGCGAGTATGCCGGATTGCTGGCGATCCGCCGTTATCATGAAAGCCGTCGCCAACCAGAGCGTCATATCTGTTTGATCCCCGCCTCAGCCCATGGCACTAACCCGGCCTCGGCACAGATGGCCGGTATGTCAGTAGTGGTAGTGGCCTGTGACAAGCAGGGCAATATCGATCTCACCGACCTACGGGCTAAAGCAGAACAGGCCGGTGAGCAGCTGTCCTGTATTATGGTGACGTATCCGTCCACCCACGGGGTGTATGAATCTACCATCCGTGAAGTCTGTAATGTGGTGCATCAGTACGGCGGACAGGTCTATCTGGATGGCGCTAATATGAATGCCCAGGTGGGCTTGACCTCTCCGGGCTTTATTGGCGCAGACGTGTCACACCTTAACCTGCACAAAACTTTCTGCATTCCCCACGGTGGTGGCGGGCCGGGCATGGGGCCTATAGGTGTAAAAGCGCACCTAGCACCGTTCGTACCGGGGCACAGTGTGGTCCAGCTTGATGGGCTACTGACACGTGAAGGGGCGGTGTCTGCGGCACCGTTCGGCAGCGCCTCTATCCTGCCTATCAGTTGGATGTATATCCGCATGATGGGGGCAGAAGGGCTGCGTCAGGCCAGTTCGCTGGCGATCCTCAATGCCAACTATATTGCCCGCCGTCTGTCTGGGGCTTACCCGATCCTCTATACCGGTGAGCAGGGGCATGTGGCCCATGAATGCATTCTCGATATCCGTCCGCTGAAAGAGCAGACCGGCATCAGTGAGTTGGACATCGCTAAGCGACTGATGGATTACGGCTTCCATGCCCCGACCATGTCCTTCCCGGTGGCCGGAACCCTGATGGTGGAGCCGACGGAATCTGAAAGTCAGCAAGAGCTGGACCGTTTTATTGATGCGATGTTAGCTATCCGCCAAGAGATTGACCGTGTCGCCAGCGGTGAATGGCCAGCGGAAGATAATCCGCTGATCAACGCTCCGCATACTCAGCAGGAAGTGGTGGCCGACTGGCAGCACTGTTACTCCCGTGAGCAGGCGGTGTTCCCGGCAGGTTCACAGAATAAATACTGGCCAACGGTCAAACGGCTAGACGATGTCTACGGGGATCGTAATCTGTTCTGTTCCTGTGTGCCGCTGAGTGACTATCAATCATAACGGTTGTTAGCCTGACAATAAGCCGTCGTTCTTCAGGGAGCGGCGGCTTTTTTGTCTATGTGTCCCTGTCACCCGTAAGCCCGCTTACACGCTGGCTCCTCAACTGTCTGACACCGCAATCGAACACCCGGAGTAGACAGCAGCTTAGTGGCTCGCCACTACAGGTACAGTTTTCGTGTATTGTTGGCGTGATAGCTTTATGGGTTAAGCCCTATGACTGTGTTCATCGATAAATCCGGAGCAATAATGGTTTCGCTGAGTACCTCGCGGCTAAACATCAGGCCGCTGACCGAACAAGACTGGCCGTTTTTCCTGAGTCTTTACCGTGACCCGCAGCTAATGCGTTATATCTGTGACCCGCTAAGTGATGCACAGATCCGCCAGCGCTTTGAGGCGCGGCTGATACCTTGGCAACGGCACAGCGAACACTGGCTATGCCTGCTGGTCAGTGAGCAGCACAGTGCCCAGCCGGTCGGGGTAACTGGGTTTTGTCTACGGCAGGGGATCGGTGAGGCCGGTTTTATCTTCGCGCCTCAGGGGCAGGGCAAAGGGTATGGCAAGGGATCACTAATGAGTTTAACGCAGCACTTTTTTGAGCAGCAATACGGGCACCGCCTGTTTTGCCAAGTGACCGCCGGTAATGAAGCCTGTATCAGGCTGATGGCGGCATGCGGTTTTCGCCAAGAGGCGCGGTTACGACAAAATTTCCGGTTGGCAGGGCAGTGGTACGATGATTTGGTCTTTGCCCGTCTGGCCAGCGACCCGCAGCCGAACTGATGGATAAACCTGTTTGTCAGAGAATGCGGCCTTCAGACACAGCCATACATAGATTATTTTCAGCGTACAGCTGTACACTCAAAATAATCTTCGCTACGCTAGTCCTGCTTTATCCAAAAAATGTACAGAAATTAGGAAGTCTGCATGACACAACATCGAATCTTTCCGAAAGGCTATTCCCTCGGGGAAGAGGTCGCTAACAGCATCAGCCACGGGCTGGGGTGTCTGTTCGGTATCGTCGGTCTGGTCCTGCTGTTGGTCCGCGCAGTGGAGGACAATGCCGGGCCGATAACCATTACCAGTTACAGCCTGTATGGCGGCAGCATGATCCTGCTATTTTTGGCCTCTACGCTGTATCACGCCATTCCTTCGGCAAGGGCGAAACCTTGGTTGAAAAAGTTTGACCATTGCGCGATCTATTTATTGATTGCCGGGACCTACACCCCGTTTCTGCTGGTGGGGCTGAAATCGCCGCTGGCTTACGGCTTAATGGTGGTGATCTGGGCGCTGGCACTGGCGGGGGTGCTGTTTAAACTGACCTTCGGCCACCGCTTTAAAATATTGTCGCTGGTTACCTATCTACTGATGGGATGGTTATCACTGATTGTGATTTATCAACTGGCAACACGCTTATCGGCGGCCAGTGTCTGGCTGCTGGCCGCGGGGGGGATTGTCTACTCGCTGGGGGTGATTTTCTATGTCTCACGGCGTATTCCTTATAACCACGCCATCTGGCATGCCTTTGTACTGGGTGGGGCAATCTGCCACTTCTGTGCCATCTACTTTTATGTGCGCTAACACCGCTGTGGGCGAATAGAGGCTCCCCCGCCTCACACTTAAACATCCAGCCCCCTACGGCGACATAATGCCGCCGTAGGGGGCTTAGTCTGGCGGTTCAGTCACGATCCATCATCACCACACTCTCAGTCATCACTGGCCAGCACAGTCCGCCACTTGGCAACACGCCATTGCTAGCTTTCAGTGATCAGTCGTTGCTTTCCAGTGAGTAAGGCAATGGCTGAATATTCAGCGAACCACTGTCATCACCTTCCGGGCGCAGGACCGCATCGGCTTCGAGGTCATTATTGAGGACCGCTTGCAGCGAGAGGGTGCCGTCATCCAGTTTTACCGCAGCCAATACCGTGCCGGTCTTGCGCCATCTGTCTCCCATCTGTAGCTCAAGGGCATCACCGGCCTGCGGCACTGTGGTTCCTGCTCCGGCTAACCAGTAGAGCGCGCGTTTATTGGCTCCGCGGTATTTGGCTCGTGCCACCATTTCCTGGCCGGTGTAACAGCCTTTTTTAAAGCTGATGGCATCCAGCGCCTGCAGGTTAGTGGCCTGTGGAATAAATTCCCCGGCAGTCGCTGGGTCAATCACCGGCAGACCGGCTGCAATATCTAGTGCCAGCCACTGATGGCTTTCCGCCAACTGGGCATGATTCAGTTCCTGGCACAGAGATGCGGTGGTCTCTTCGCCAGCAATCAGCAGAAAACGCTCTGTTGGGGCTGGCAGCCACAGCAATAGGTTATCGCCGGCAATCACCCGTGGCCTATTACTGTCTGGCAACTGCGGGAAATGCGGGGCCAATGCTTCACGGGCTCCGGCTCCGGCGATGCCAGTCAGCATCCGGCTGTCATCGGCACTCAGAGTAACTTTGGCGAACACCGCATACTTTTTCAGTTGGGTGAGTTGCTGTTCGCGAACCTGGCGACGCAGCAGATAGCCGTAGCCTTCGGTATCGTGAAACAGGCGTAGGCTGCTCCACATTTTCCCTTTGGCATCACAATGGCCTGCTAACCGGTGATCATCTTCGGCCAAGGCGGCGACGTCGAGGGTCAATTGCCCCTGTAAATAACTGGTACTGTCTTGACCGCGGGCGGTGACCAGTGCCCAGTCATCCAGTGCGATCACGGTCAGTGGCAGCGCTTCTGCGACTGCCGGGGGCGTAATTTTTGTCTCGGTCATAGGGCATCCTGTGGCTTAAGGGTATGTCTGCACACGCTGAACTGACTCAGCGTTAATATTAACAGCATTATTCACCAATCACTTCTGGCTGAAAAGAGTGAAACCACGCGCTTAATGCGCAACAACGGTGAATGCTTCGCGATACAGAGGGAATTCAGCGCTATCCGCAGGTTGTTGTTGGTGCATAGCGCTGTTTTAGCATAGACGGTTATGCCACTGCAGACAGGTAGGAGATGAAAGGTTGAGAGTTGCGAGTGGCTTTCGACACTGCCGAGGGCCGCTAAGCTGTTTTGTAGAACTAATGCGAGGCAGCCCGTAACTTTAACCTTTACGTAACCTCAGTACTCGCCGCCAGCACAGGTAAGGGATACACTTAGGCCTCTTGCGAACTCTATTAAGGACTGATTATGCAACCACAAGCTCTACCCGCTATTGATGAGAAAGCACGTATTCAATGGGCGTGCCGTCGCGGTATGCTGGAGTTGGATATCGCCATTATGCCGTTCTTTAAATATGACTATGACTCGCTAAATGATACCGACAAGCAGACTTTTATTCGCTTGCTGGGTGCTGATGATCCTGATCTGTTTAACTGGATGATGGAACACGGTAAGCCAGCAGACCCTGCCCTCAAACACATGGTGGATCTGATACGTGAACGTAACCGACAGCGCGGTCCGGTGGCAGAGTGAACTAAAGCCATCACGTTTAGCCGCTCAAATTCAGTGGAGTGCCCAGGGCATAGTATTACTGGTGATCGTCGTCAGCCCGTGGTCATGGGCTTGGGGGCTAGGTAAATTGCTGGCTGCGGTGGTGGTCTGCCGAGAAGGTCAGCAAGCCCGACGGCGTTTCCAGCAGCACATTGGGCGTATAAGCCTTAATAATCAGGATATCTGGGAATGGCGTCAGCAACAGTGGCAAACACGCGGGCAACTGGGGTGGTTACCCTTTACGGTGCTGTTGTCACTGGAAAGTGAGTATGGCAAGCGTTACCGTTTTTGGCTGATGAAAGATGCCATGCCACAGGCAGCCTGGCGCGGGCTTAGGATGCACTGGTTTTATGGTCGCCGGAGACGGCAGTAAACCCAGTTACAGTAGAGCTTCCATCTCCCCAAGGATCTGCTCACACCAGCGTTCGACACGTTCATCGGTCATTTCGAACTGGTTAACATCATCCAGAGCCAGACCAACAAAATGAGTTTCCCCCGGCAGTACGGCTTTCTGGCTGAGAAACTCAAAACCGTCGGTCGGCCAGTAACCGACAAAGCGAACACCCATAGGTTTCAGCAGATCATGGAGCATACCGAGTGCATCCAAGAACCATTCGCTGTAGCCAATTTGATCGCCCATTCCATACAGCGCCACGATTTTACCGTTCAATTGCAGGTCAGGGAGCATCGTCCATACCGCTTCCCAGTCTTCCTGAAGCACACCGAAATCCCAAGTCGGAATGCCCATGATCAACAGATCATAGTGCTGCATCGCTTCCACGGGACCGTCTTTCACATTATGCAGGGTGACTAAGTCGTCACCGATAAAATCACGGATTTTTTCCGCAACCATTTCGGTGTAACAGGTGCTAGAACCATAGAATAGGCCGATTTTCATACCAAGGGTGCTCTGTCATTTCTCAACTGCGATCTATGGTAACAGAAACGTTGGGTGAGCCGTCCAGCAATATTCCCCCGTTAAGCAGTAAGGCGTAATGCGGGGTTAAGCCTATTTGCTAGGCTCAATGGCATCTGGTACCTAGTACCTAGCAGTGTCTGATATTTCAGTGCGGGGCAGGGAAGCGACAGCAGAGGATTTGCAGACTTAAAGCGTTAAGCCGGTTAGTTAGCACTGTTGATGTCAAAAGTTGGCAACACTCCTGCAACAGCAGCCATAAGCAAACAGAAAGCAGGCTTTTGGCTTATCTCTGCCAGCGAGAAGGTGGTTTTTCCCCATTTTGTTCCTTTTTCAGGCATAATAGCCGCCTATATCAGTCATAAACCCTGTCAGAACACGGAGTCACAGTGGCAGAACATCCGCAACATGACGAGAATTTGCAACGGGTTGAACTCTTTCTGGATACCGTCTGGATCGAGCGTAACCTCGCAGAAAATACCCTGTCTTCCTACCGTCAGGATCTGCACCAGCTCACCGACTGGATGAAAACCCGCAATCTCTCTCTGCTCACGGTGACCGCTAGCGACCTGCAGAGTTTCTTGGCTGAACGCCTTGAACATGGCCGAAAGGCGAGCAGTTCCGCAAGACAGCTCAGTGCTATGCGCCGTTTGTTCCAGTACCTTTACCGTGAAAAACTGCGCTCTGATGATCCGACGTCGGTATTGTCATCCCCTAAATTGCCGCAGCGACTGCCAAAAGATCTCAGTGAAGCCCGTATCGAGCGGCTGTTACAGGCTCCTTCCATTGAGATCCCTTTGGAACTTCGCGACAAAGCGATGCTCGAACTGCTGTATGCCACCGGGTTGCGTGTCTCGGAACTGGTCAGCCTGTCCCTCAGCGATATCAGCCTGCGTCAAGGGGTGGTGCGGGTAGTGGGGAAAGGGGACAAAGAACGGCTGGTGCCACTCGGTGAAGAGGCGATCTACTGGCTAGAGCAATACTTGGAATATAGCCGCCCGTGGCTCACCAATGGACAGACACTGGATGTGTTATTTCCCAGTAACCGGGCTAGGCAGATGACCCGCCAGACTTTCTGGCATCGCATTAAACATTATGCCGTACTGGCAGGTATCGACAGTGAAAGCTTGTCACCGCATGTTCTGCGTCATGCATTCGCCACCCATCTGCTAAACCATGGTGCCGACCTACGGGTAGTGCAGATGCTGTTGGGGCACAGCGACCTGTCGACAACTCAGATTTATACCCATGTGGCCAATGAACGGCTACGTCAGTTACATCAACAGCACCATCCCCGGGCCTGAGGCAGGGGTGATAAAGGACATCAGCGTAATGAAAAAATCTCTTTTAGCAGCAGCGTTGTTTTGTGCCGTCTTTTCGGGTCTGGCGCAGGCAGATGACTCCGCCATTCAAAGTACTCTACAGCGGTTAGGCGTCAAAGTGACCGATATTCAGCCTTCGCCGCTGCCTGGCATGAAAACAGTGTTGACTGATAATGGTGTCTTTTATGTCACTAATGACGGTAAGCAGATGATCCAGGGGCCACTGTACGATGTCAGTGGTCCACGTCCGGTCAACAGCACCTTCCGCCTGCTGGACAAAAAAGTTGAGCAGATGGTTCCGGATATGATCGTCTACAAGGCACCGAAGCAGCAACATGTTGTGACCGTGTTTACGGACATTACCTGTGGCTACTGTCATAAACTTCATCAGCAGATGGCGGACTATAACGCCTTAGGGATCACCGTCCGTTATCTGGCCTTCCCGCGTGAAGGGATGGGTGGCGACGTCGCCAAAGCGATGACCTCTGTGTGGTGTGCGGCTGATCGTAAAAAAGCCTTCGACGCCGCAATGGACGGTAAGACCCCGGCAGCTGCCACCTGTAATATCGATCTCTCCCGCCAATATCAACTGGGTGTGATGTACGGTATTCAGGGGACGCCAGCGATCCTTACCGACAGTGGTGTACTGATCCCAGGTTACCAGGGACCGCAGGAGTTGAAACAGTATCTCGACAGTCTCAAAGCAGGGCAGTAACTTTTGACAGCACAACAGGCTTCACAACTTCGCCGCCGCTCTTCCGACGGCGGATCCTCATTGCCGGCGACGTTGCCGGCTTTATTACGTCGGCTCTATCACCTGCGCGGGATCACCGCAGACAGCGAACTGGAGCGTGGTGCCGCCTCACTACTGCCTTGGCAACAACTGAACGGTATCGAAACGGCAGCGCAGATTTTACATCAGGCGCTGGCAAGCCAGCAGCGGATCCTAATTGTTGGTGATTTCGATGCTGACGGGGCGACCAGCACCGCATTGTCGATGTTGGCGCTGAAAGCCATGGGCGCGGAAAATATCGCGTTTCTGGTGCCCAACCGTTTTGAGGATGGCTACGGCCTCAGCCCGGAAGTGGTGGAGCAGGCCAAAGCCCGAGGTGCCGAACTGATCCTGACAGTGGATAACGGTATTTCCTCACACGCTGGCGTTGACTTGGCGAATCAGTATGGGATGCAGGTTGTAGTCACCGATCACCATCTACCGGGGGAAACCCTGCCTGCGGCAGCCGCTATCGTTAATCCGAACCTGAATGATTGTGTTTTTCCATCACGGGCGCTGGCGGGTGTTGGCGTGGCTTTTTACTTGATGATGGCACTGAGGGTGCGGCTGCGTGAACAGGGCTGGTTTCAGGATCGGCCACAGCCAAATTTGGCAGCGTGGCTGGACTTGGTGGCCCTGGGGACAGTGGCCGATGTGGTGCCACTGGATGCCAATAACCGAATTTTAGTGTGGCAGGGCTTACAGCGGATCCGCGCCGGAAAATGTCGACCCGGGATCCGCGCGTTGCTGGAGGTGGCTAACCGCTCGTCATCAAAGCTGGTAGCCAGTGATCTCGGTTTTGCCCTCGGTCCGCGCCTCAATGCGGCTGGACGTCTTGATGATATGTCGGTCGGGGTTTCATTACTGCTCACTGAGGATATTCAGCAGGCCCGTATGCTGGCCAGTGAACTGGATGCCCTTAATCAGACCCGTAAAGAAATTGAGCAGGGCATGCAGGCGGAAGCACTGAGCCTATGTGATTCTCTGGTGCAGCAGCATCAGGAACTGCCCCACGGCTTGGCGTTTTATCATCCGCAATGGCATCAGGGCGTGGTCGGGATTGTCGCCTCGCGTCTTAAAGAGCGTTTTCACCGGCCGGTATTTGCCTTTGCTCCGGCAGGGGACGGCACCCTAAAAGGTTCTGGTCGGTCGGTGGCGGGGTTACACCTGCGGGATGTGCTGGAACGCTTGGATACCCTTAACCCGGGGCTTATCCTTAAATTTGGCGGCCATGCCATGGCGGCGGGGCTGTCTTTGGATGAAAACCAGTTTGACGCCTTCCGTCAGGCGTTTGCCGAGATCGCCGCCGAGTGGCTGGATGCCAGTCAGTTACAGGGCGTGGTGTGGTCAGACGGTGAACTCAGCGGCAATGATATGACGTTACCGGTCGCCGAAATGCTGCGCGAAGCCGGGCCTTGGGGACAGATGTTTCCCGAACCGGTGTTTGACGGTAAATTCCGCATCCTTCAGCAACGGCTGGTGGGGGAGCGGCACCTGAAACTGATGCTGGAACCGGTAGACGGTGGGCCGCTACTGGATGGGATTGCCTTCAATATCGATACCCGCCTTTGGCCGGATAACAGTATTCGCCAAGCCGAAGTGGCCTATAAACTCGACATTAATGAGTTCCGCGGACAGCGCAATGTTCAGCTACTGATTGAGCATCTCTGGCCGCTAAGTTGAGTGGCAGTGTCCGTTTTCTGATTATCCCTTAAACAAAAGTGTTTCGCGGATGCTTAAGGGATACCCGAATCAGCCCCTTTCCGGTAGACTATATGGCCTTAATTATGCCATTAACCGTCCAACTAAAAGATATCTGAGCCATGTTTGAAATTAATCCGGTGAAAAATCGCATCCAGGACCTCACTGATCGCAGCCAGCTGCTTCGGGGGTATCTTTGACTATGATGCTAAAAACGAACGTCTCGAAGAAGTAAACGCTG
>Ga0157364_1001772_pt1 | contig 18998 bp, 12 predicted proteins | sample AttsexASBM2_FD_111476 | JGI IMG/M metagenome (GOLD analysis project Ga0157364, IMG submission 111476) | Fungus gardens microbial communities from leaf cutter ant in Ribeirão Preto, State of São Paulo, Brazil - Atta sexdens ASBM2 | ecosystem: Host-associated > Fungi > Mycelium > Unclassified ...
ATTGTGTAATTGATATTTTTAGATTTACAATTCTTAACTTGCATTTTTATCTTTACCAACGTTTTGAAATTTTAACACGATATTTTTAAAAATTAGAATTACTTAACTAAAAATTTTTGCAGACTGATTGTTCATATTTCTAGTTAGTACTAATAAAATTAGTAACTAGTAGTTAGGTAACTGTCCCATTTACTGTCCCTATTAGTGTGCTTTTGTATTTCGATAAATCACAAGGAAAATTAGCACGAATAAATAAAAAAAAATATTTTTTCTTGTTAAATTAAATTATTAATGCATACGATACCGAATATAATATTTTATTTTTTGATTATTAAAGTATTTTAAATATTTTTCAAAAGATATGAGGAATTTATGAATGTGAATACAGTAATACGTATAAGATTTTAAGCTTGTTCCTATTAATGTACCCTTGGAGAATGTTGTGTAATAAGTGTGACCTTGAAATAAATACAATTGAAATGATTTATATAATATATATTAACTTAAACAATTAGCTTAAATTTATTATCTGTTTTAGTAACTATATGTTAAAATAAGTCAAATGTGGATAGGCAGACAAATTGGGAGCACATTAATAAGGCCATCGCCGCTTGGAGGACTCACTAATAGGGACAAAAACATTTTTATTTTTGTCAAAAATTATATTATAAAGTAAAACTGATAAAGAAAAACTGATATTGATTGTAAGCAGATAAAATTAAAGTTAAAATTAAAATTAAAATTAAAATTATATTTAATAATTCATTCAATAATAATAAGCAAGTTGATTAAAAAGCACATTAATAGGAACAGTTATCCTATTACTAATTTTTATATAGAATATAATTTTTTTATAGAATATTCAAAGTGACAGTTTTCAAAAAAATAAGGTTTTTCTTTTTTCTAAAAAATTAAAAAGTAGCATTTACAGTGTTGTGTGCGTACGTGTGTGCGTGTGTGCGCATGCACGCGCGCTTTGGCTTCAATTTATTAAAAAAAATTAATTAAAAGTAACTACGCTGTTATGAAAACACTATGCGATAAATGATACACTTACGATGCATTTCAATCGCTACCGATGTGGATACGGGTTGACTGATATTATTGTTGGATGCTTGACAATCGAACACCGCATGAAGATCTGCTCTTGACAATTCTCTAACTACTAAGGTGTTTCTACGAAGAGCAGGAAATTCGCCTGGTTCATCTTTAGAATCTAAAAGCGTTTCTCCGCGCCACCATCTCACTTTAGGCTCGGGGCGACCTGGAAACAAATACCATAAAATTTATTAGCTTTGTCAGAAATAAGAAAGAAGAACATTATTAAGCTAGCACAACCATAATTGAAGCACAATTGAAAAAGCGTACATGTCAATTTAGTGCTTTTTCATTATTAATTTGTTGTCATATTCGCAATTTTATTACTTTAATCGATTTGATAAAAATAGTGGCTGATTTATATTTCTCGACTAGAGCAATAAAATCGTGAATAATGCAACAAATCAGCAAAAAGGCACTAAATTCATATATACGATTTATTCAATTGTATTACAGACTGTGCCGATATTAGGTCGAAATGTATTCATGTATTAAATTTGAATAACATTTTTAACATTAGAGAGAGTTCGTTTTATTTTTAATTTTCTTCGTTTTTCTGCACTATGATATTAATAATAATCCCAACTAAAGATATGTGTATTTAAAATGCTATTCTTTGCTGTTTGCAGTCTAAACGAACAATTAGACAAATAAAATCAAATTATTTATAATGCCTTTAAGTTTTTTTATTTTAAGTATCAATTAATGTGTGCTCCCTCAATATTGGATTATTGGAAAACATTGAAGTTGTATGAAATTCAACAAAAAATATATTACGTATATCTATGATAATATCTTTTAAGAGATAATATATTGAAAATTTTATTAAGTGCAATATTTTATATCATTTGGCTTGTTACAAAATTTCTCGAGAATACATGAATTTTGGAATTACTGCTTTCTTCAAGAAAACTATGTTGCAATAGCATCGACATATCGCCCATGTCAATATTCAATATACAATGTATCGCACGTATTCTTTTCTGTCTTACTACTTTTTCGCGAGAGTTTGCCAAGTTCTGTGCATATACGTGCATTCGTCCTCTTTTGACCGTCCACATCGGTGTAGGCTGCTCGGTGCGCGTTAATTCATAATTCATAATGGTCGTTGCGTGCGGATAATCCCTCGAGGGTGAATATCCCGTTAAAGGGAGACGGTGAGTCGGAGGGGCGGTCTAGCTTGTACCGGAGCGACCTCATTATTTTTTACCGGACCTATTTTCGTTTAGGAGGGACAAGCAGAAAAACACGTGCAGCAACGGAGGACGGAGGATAGTTGCGCGGGGGTTGTAGAACGGAATTGTAGGTAGCGGTGAAGAGCGATGGTAAGAGCAGCATAGCACTGTCATGTCCCTCAGATGGCAGCATGCGAGGTAATAAAAATAAATTTATTATCGTTATTGCCTTCGCCTTGCCGGCACAGCAACGCGCGTTCGCGCACGCCCGGATATTAAAATGTAATAGAATAAAAGGGAGCGCCGAATGTATGCACCGCGACCGCCATTAAAGCACTTGACATTTTGTCGAATCGATTAACGATCTGGGCAACAGTATCCTTTTAATTCCGTATTTACATGGAGATAACGCACGCAAGGGATAAATGGCGATTCAGAAAATCTATACAGTAATAATAAAGTCATATTTTCATTCTCTTTACTTGGGATTCAGATATATTTTCATGTAACGACATTGTGTGCAATGTTATGGCACATTGTGTACAATAACTGCTGAAGGAATCTGAAGAGACAATAAGACACAATAAGAAGAAATATTAAGAACAAATATTAAATATAAGAAATAAAAAAATTGAACATAACGTATAATGAATACAGATAAAACATTTATACATTATTTGTATAAATTTCTTATTCGTACGTTTCTATATTTATTTTCTATTATTTTTATTTTTAATATTGAATTATAATATTTAATATTTATTCTAACACATTTCTAATATTCATTTCTTAATATTTCTTCCACTACGAGCAGAATTTAAAGAGTACAGGATAAAAAGTGTACGCGATAAAAAGTGTAGCATTAAAACACAAGCTAAGTTTGAAATTTTTAAAAATTCTCGCGACCCCGCACCGTCGGAGTTCCGAGAAATATTTTTTATCCGTAATATCAGAATGCGTGTGAAGTTTTAATTAGACGCTATAACTAAGAATACACGATTCCGTGGTCTACAGGATGAGATCGCGGCTGTTTTATATGCAAGAACGAGAAAATGGATAGAAGAGCCCATTCCCACCGGTTGCACCAATTATTCTACCGGCTCTTTCGCGGCGTATTTACGGGGGCAGCCTGCAGGAAAGAGAATATCTAGAGTATTTTTATTTGACCTGGCTCTCATTATAGAAAGTAGGACTTACCTCCAGAGACGAGGCACTGCAGTCTCATGTCACCACCTTCTTCGTAAGGGCCTGCCACCGCTGGGACGGTTTTACCGCGTTCGTCGATAATGTTCGGTTTCTGTGGCGGTACTGTAACAGCAAAAGAAAAAAGATAGGTAAAACATCAAGTCCGTCATGAGTGCAAATATCCTGATCGCTTAAGAAGAGCAAAGTAATTACTTTATAGGTTGATACTTAAAAAATGTGCGAAGAGAAATTATAGATAATTTTATTTAATAATAAATTAATAAATAATAATTAATGGTTTTGGATCAATATCTAAAGAAGTGCAACAGAAAATGAATAATTTTCAGAATGAAATAATTTAAATAATGAAATAATTTCATTTAACAACTGTGGCGTGTATAAAGTCTGATGCATTCCAAATATATATGCGATTCCATAAAATCATTATTTCATATACGCCAATTTAGAATTTAAAGATTATCTTTTTGCTTTGTCTATCGATCATACATTATAGCACCGTATAATTATAATAGACAAACCGAAAAACTTGACAAACCGAATTATATTTTCGTTTTGTTAGTTTCTCATTGCAAATTCATCACGATGAATAAGTACCCATGTAAAAGTATCGTCTGTGTTATTTTGAAACTGGCCGTTTTTGCCAGTTATGCTGCAGCGCTTGTCAGTCGAGAGATACAACGCTCGGTGCAACCAATCGTTCGAGCGGTTTCGAGTTTGACCGCCTCTGACACCGCTACGAGCTATTTAAGCACAGATAGGAAACTTTCCATGTAAGTCAGTGGCGTCCGGGGAGGAGTAATTCACGATACTCATGCCACGAGCACCGCACGAATAGTCGAACAAGCAGGTGTACAGGTGTTACAGGTAACCGCTGGAAACTCATGCGGACGAATGAGCCAGCACGAAGGCGCGGTCCGGATAGTAGTTTAGCGAAAATTTTGCTTCGGTACCGCAAGGTAGAAGATGCAGAACAAGATCTATTCTCCCGTTCCATCGAATATATTAATATTATACGTTAATTAACTATGAATTTCTAACGTTATTTTCTCGGCTATTTGAGATTTTGCAATACATACGAGAGAAACGCTCTTCGTAATTGGATTGATATCAGCTATGATCCTTCCGCGATACCGCGCAACCTCTTATTATGTCGGTGTAATTCGTACACCTACCGTATACAATAAACTATTTTGCGTGCAAGGAAACAATGCTCCACGAGGTATCAAAAGGGCACGTGAAGGGGGAGGTCACGCGGGAATCCCCCGGTCGGGTATAGTTCGTTCCGACATGCGGATGGGTGGAAGGGTCGGTCTATCGTGGCGTGTAAACGCTGGCAATTGAATATCGGAAATAGCGGCGTGTCGGAACGTCAGAAGGTGAGTGGCGAGCGTATTGCTTCGAGGATAGGCTGCAGTCGCGGTCGGGATGTCGGATGTCCGTCCAAAGGAAATAGGGTTGCCCTATGAAAATTCACGATGGCGAACGAAGCTTTGAATGAATCGATATTAACCCGACCTGATTCCGTAATATATATATATATATATATATATATATACCTTTTTTTTAATCTTTTAACAATTGCAATTATTAGAACTCTGAAAATTTGTATTTGTAAAGCATTTTGTAAATGATTGAATTTTATTATCTAATTATTATATAATTGAATTTAATTTATCTAGTTGACATGTGAAATACATAATCAATCATCTTATGTAATACGTTATTACGTAATAATCGTATTTTACTATAATTATTACATAATTATATAATTAAGGACATGGCCTTAGAGGTTATAATGACTTTACGCAACTCGTTCATCAACCTAAAGTTCTCTTATAATTATTCTCACGGATGCATCCGCAGGACAAATTGAACCTGGTGAACCGAGTGGGAAATAAACTGGATTAACATGGATGCGAGAAGTTAAGCCGTCGGTCACGATATCGTGCAAGTGAGAAAGTCCTAACGTGAAAACGTTACCCGATATTATCCGGAAATAACGACGAATGAAGCACCTCTGAAAATAGGATTACATCGCACCCTCTATATTTTGTATCGAGTGGCGTAATCGATATATTAGCGGATCCTTCGGTATTAATGGCAATCTCTCTCTTTCTCTCTCTCTCTCTCTCTCTCTCCTTCTCTCTCTTTTTCTCTTTTAATACCTACAAAATATCAGCTTAACATACGGCAACCACTCGAAACGTATGCAAACTGAATTATCAAAACGTGTGCTGGCGAGGTACTTGAACTCTCGCGTTTTGCAAGCGACGCGGATTGCACCAGATAACGGTCGGAATAATTGATTACGCGAGAATATAATAAACAGCACTGTGTTTGCACGCTTTTAATTTAATGCACCATTGTAATATCGAATGATCTAACATAATTCACAGTAAGTTCTATATGAGCATCCTTTCGGTCGCTCGGGGAAGCTAGGAATCAGAAAGTCTTTGACAATGCAACATATTCAACATGAAGATGTCAAGGTAGAAAATTACGCATTTGCGAAAATTACAATAATAATCAACTTAACTTGTAATATTTTCGAATAAAAAAGAGTTTTATCCACAAATAAATAAAAGTTGAAGATAATGTCACGCAGCTCAATTAAAAGATTTTTATACAAAAATTATACTTGCACTTTTAAATTTCGTTTACAGTATAATGGTTGTAAATTAATTTTTAATAAATTTTTAATTAATATATATAAAGTTTTCATTATAAATGTTTTATGAAAAAATATAATACATTTTATTAATTTCTGTGAAGAATGATTTTTCATCGACCAATACACATACATAACACACACACACACAAAACACACATTGTTGTTCACACATTGTCGAACTTCGTGGAAGAACGAGACACTTTCAATGAACATTTTCACAAATGACATGCTGCATCTAATGGATTAATTTGTAGCACTTAAATTTCACATTGATGGGATCTGATGTATCCTCGCAAATCATAATTTTCGGTACATGATACGGAGAGAATAGAAATTGTTAGAGAGTATTATTCGCAAAATGTATGAATGTTTCGAAAATATAAAGGTGTGTTTCTGCTCCGAAATGAGTAACCGCGGAGACAAGTAATTGCAATTACTCTACGTTGCTCCAAAGGATAAGTTTTTTCACAATTTTCAGTGTTGAAATTCGACATTCAACTAAAAATACAACGCCCAATTGTCTCTTTGTGTTGTCTCTAAATGTTTATCTTGAATGTTTTTTTGGAAAAAAATTGCCTCGAGCATTTTATTAATTGAATAACTTTTTACACATAAAATATCCGTTGTCGGATCACACATATGTGTGTATATGTGTGTGTGTGTATATATATATATATATATATATATATATATATATATACACACACACATGTAATAAATGTATATAATAATATATAATAATATATAATAATATACAAATGTTTATATATATGTATATGCGTTGCTAGAGTCTTAAAGCTTAACAAAAAGTTAATTTAATTTATTGTGACCTGATATCGTCTCGACAATTTCGTACGAAGAAGGTTTTATCTGTTAATGTAGTAAGATTCCTCCAGGGACTGACCGCACTAGTAGTTTTTCCGAAGGGTCACTACGTGAAACGAACAATCAGTAAATTGACGAATCATGTAACAAAGTCCTTTTCCTAGGAAAGTGCGCTTTGCACGGAAAAGTGTCCTTTGCCGAAAGAAATGTCCAATTTTGAGGTGAAGGTCGTTTTTGTAAAAATTTCGTGTCTTTTCTTTTCAAGATTAAGTTTCTCGAACTGTACAGTGGACACTTTAAACGGAGATCAAACGTTCTTTGTAACAGATAAATGGATAAATGTTGCAACAACGGAGAAAAGAGGCAAAAGAAATGTAAGTTATAATATTAAGAAGATGCCGCGATATTGTTTTACGGAAGAAAAAAAATATCTTCTTCAACATTTCACGTAATATCTTAAATATCAAAAGAACAATGATAATCCAATCCCTTGAATTAATTATTTTGTGTATTTTTAATTTCCAAAATATGAATCAATCCATTTCTGTGATTGATTTCAAAGTGAATAATATTTATATTCACGTATGCACATATTTAGTTAATAATAAACTAAATTTTGAAGTCAAATTTAATACATTTTCTTGAGTCACATTGTTTAATTCCATTGTTTAGTTAAATTAACGATATATTGAATACGAGCAGTGGTATTAAGTATGACTCACGTGATAAATCGTCAATTGTTTTACAAGAAAATAATTCGATTTTGTCTTCGAAAATAATTAAAGAATTCAATAAAAATTGAAATAAAACTCAAAAATTATTCTTTTACAAGTGTCGGATAAAAAATGTATAGAGCACGATGTATAAATGTATAAGCGCGGTGTCGAAAGATTATCGAATAAAATATAAGTACATATATTTATATATAAAATATGTAGGTACATATATTTATTATATAACACTTGTTAATTGCATGAAGGAGGTGTATTGAAACTGAATTCTCAAAAGTTTGGCATAATAATAGTTGATTTAACTTAATGTATGGAAAGTTAAGAAATAGAAATGATATAGTACGAAAAAGGCGAGGCAGCCAACGAGACAACGAGGATTGCGTGCTCAACTATTCTAACTATGTGAACTGACTGGCGGAATTTGCTTGCACATTGTTTTCTGCTGAGTATAAATTTTCACGAGTGGTGGCATAATAGAATTGTATCAAAAGTTCTATTGCAACGATCGATAAATTACAACTTTGTTGGATAATAACGAGAGCATCGTTTTAATAATCGCGATATGAACTCGGATATAAAGTTATTCATTATTTAACTACACAAATCTATTTTAAAATATTAAACAAAATTATATTAATACATGAAATGCAATTTATTCGTGCGATCATTCACGTTAATCGATTCATGTCGAGCTATCTAAAATATTGACACGGTGCTCTGCGCACGACGGTTGAATCAATGACATGCTGGCGTAAAAGTGAACATTGGAGCGCGATAAAAGTTTCGATAATCAAAATAAATGACGATTTCGAGAATATAATATGAATTATGAAAAAATCAAATTAATCAATAAATTTAATTTATACGATTAATTGTAAATTTTGTAAACTTATTATATTCTTTTACGCTTGTTTTTACATTGCATTCTTAAGTCTTCTTTCATATTGATCAAAATTCGGAAATAAAAAATGAATAATAATTATTGTACCACATTATTTTATGTGTATACCTTTTAATTTTGTGGATACACAATTTGATATGTTTACATGCCATTAAATAAGATACGAACCTATCACGGTCAATTGAATTCTGGAGTTTCTAGTTGGATTTGTGGTAAAATCCACTCGGCACCTGAATTCACCTTCGTCTTGCTCCTGTATGTGGTTAACGCTCAAAGTTGCGGGCTCCGTTGTCGTCCTGAATAATGCCCGATCGCCGAGATAGTCTTTATCTTGCCAATGCAACGGTTTTTCCGAGTGCTTGCCACGTAGATCATAACTGAAACAAATATTTCTTTTGCTTATTTCATATTTCTCTCTTGTTACAGAAAATGTAAAAGTTATGACAAAGAATGTAAAAAAATAGGTAAATACAATTCAACTTCTATACAATAAAAGCTTATTGTTAAAGCTTTCTGAAGCATGTAAGAATTTTTCAAATTTCTATACGGTCGGAACAATATAAAAATAGTGCTGAACTTTGAAGACCTAGATTGCGAACCAATTTGTCGATTTCGAACAGAAATATCTATGAATATATTCATCAATTCAAAAATTATTTATATTCATCCTGAATTAATCGGGAAACACGATAGTGTCTTGTGTTAAGAGCGAGCACAGCGATAAATTAAGCATTATATCAAATTTGATTAATCAGAATAAAAAGTTTATTTATTATTTGATGTATTTGCTATAATGATTATTTATTCAGGATGAATATAAATAGTTTTTGAATTAATGAACATGTTTATAGTATTCGATATCGACAAGTTTAATTGCGGACGAAGGATGAAAATTTCATATTGCCAACGGAGGATTAAATCTATATTCTATATTATTAAGAACATTTCATTTAAATGGATTATTTTTATTTCAGACTTCATTTCTTTCGCGTTTTTTTATTATAGGATTAAGACAAAATTTTGTCTTAAGAGAATCTTCTAATCTGGAGAAAGCGCATTGTATTTGCGCTTACGATCTCATATATATAAGCGAAAATCGCTTCACGAATAACTCGTGCTTGGACATGACTGTTTCATATGTGTATGTTGCTTTATGTTTTTTGTTATTCCGCGCCGAGAGTAACGCGGATCAGGATGAAAAATAAAGTGAAACAAATGTGAAACTTCAGAACTAATGTCGCGACGGGATGAGAATTTCGTTAACTCTCCACTCTTTAATGCAGTGAACGCCTCGCGCATATTTGATGGTAGACGACGAAGTTGGATAATAAAGGACATATGACATAGTAGAAAGAGCATAATTTCACTAATTAATTTAATACGATATGAGCCCGCTTTTGTGAGATAAATTTCGCATTTAAAATTATTTTAACTTTATAGCTAACACTAAAAAGCTATAATACATTTAATTGAATACAAAAGTTCCGTCTCTCTGTTACATAAATTCTATTATATTAGTTCTATCGCTCTATCTATATGAGATATAATATCAGTAACAAATTTAATTTAAATATTTTTTATACAATCTTATAATTTTATGATCAAGACATACGTGATGAATTATATAAAGTTATCATATATGTGTCCAAATATTGTCAGAATCCATTAAACATTTTAAATCTTTATCTTATATTTTTTATATTATTTTTATTTCATTTTATTTTCGTCAAAAATAAATACTAGCTGAATAAGATTATTAATTTCACATTCGAATTTTACCGTTAACACATAAAGTGACGGATAAAAAAATCATGAATCCTACTCGAGGTTGATTAAGAATGTATCGACCGGTCGTATTTCTCTTATTCACAATCAGACAATCGGTTTTACAAGGAAACTGCGCTTCCAGCCATTTCCCGACGTTTCACTGCAGATCGCCCCGCAGTGCGATTCCTCCTTCGCATACCTCGCCCCCGAGACATTGGGTGAGCATCGAATTTGCGGAAATACCACGAGTGCCTCGTCTGGTACCAGATTTGGCCACGCGTAGAGTTGGAACGGTCCAAGAGGGGACGAGAGGCGAGTTGGCCAGGGAAGAGGATAGGAGATCGCGAAGGGTTGTACGGCGCGGTTAGAGCATCAGCGGGGATGGATGCGGCGGAGGGTGTACATTCCTCCGGTGTATTACCGAAGCCGGTATACCCGGCAGCTGACGAAGCGTAATACCATGGCCGCGCGCGATCGCATGCCCGCATCCATATGCTGGATCGAAGGACCGAACAACAACGATTTCCTCCTCCTCCTCCTCCTCTGTTGCTGCTCTGCTGGTATTTCGCGGCGCGCGTTTTCCCGCTAGTTGCATCGAAACACATATGCGACGTAACACACGCACGCACATTCGGCAAGCTCACTCTGGTGAAGCCGGAGGAGTGGTAGATGAAAGTTAACCGAAACGAGAAAGTTGGCACTACGCACGCAATGTGCGCGAACCGGCGCGGCGATGTAGAGCGAGAAACTACCTCCTCCCGCACATGATCGCAAGCAGCGTCGGGGTCGAGAGGATCCAAACAACAGTCTGTTGAGAATAGACCAGCCGAAACGATTACTTATACAGCTCGGTACGCCACCGTGCCTGCAAATTGCACCGCACGTAGCATGTCGTTCGAAAGTTACGGAGCGCTGCGTTCTAAGGATGTATAAGCGGACCAAGGGATAGTGTATATATTATTATTTTTGAATTTATCAAGAGTATTTATGTACATAACAGTTTTAGGTATATTGGCATTGAGTACCTCTCTGATGCTTCTTCGCATCTTTTAATACAAATAATATATTTATATTTCAAAGTAGAATTTTGTAAATATGATAACATATTATGTTATACATATACATATATACATATATATATATATTTATTGTATATAAATATCTATATCTAAATAATATATAAATAATATATAAATTGTCTAAGAAAATTGTTTAGAAAAATATATTTATATCATAATTAAGTTATTTAAATTTTAAATTCATTTGGAGCTTATAAAAATATTTATGAAAACTATTGAGCAAATAATGTTAATTAATAAACGATAACTGTTATTCGAGTTGTAGCATTTTTTTATTCATAAATTTGTGTCATACGTAAAGATAAATGCTTGATTAGAGATATTGCAACGCATTGCGATATCGTGTTAATGGCGTTGTACGTGATACAGCGAGGTATAACAGATTAGTGGTCGGATGTCCGTATCGGGACGTGGTTATGCCTGTCACAAGCCAGTGCGACCAATTATAGCGCAACATCTAGTGTTCTCCATCAGAATATACTATATAACGTTTCCAATTGTGCATGTACGCTGCAATTGTGCAAGAAAGTTGGCCGAGAGTTTGAGATCGGTCTCCCGTATAAGCAAAACACAGAGAATCAGAAATTAGTGGTAAAGGAATAAACTTTACTCGCGTTTAAGCGAAATGGATTTCGCGTTGCTAAATACTTTTTTCTCTATATCCCACAAGTCTCGAATATCCATTCAAGAAGAAAACAACGACTTATCGTCTTCGATCGCGTTCGAAATCGAGAGCTTGTGTATCCTCGTAATTTGAATTTCGTGGTGCTTAAAAATGAGACCGCACGTTGTAGCTTTGTTGACTATTGCCAGATATATATAGCCGTACGGTACACTTTGTACACTTCGGAATATGAAATTAGTGTATTAATAGACGAGACACGATAGCCGCATAGCATGTGATTATAGGATACGAAAAAAAGAAATTAACGACCGAACGTTTTAACGACATGTTAACGCACGATCATTTACCTGTGTATAATAATTTATGTTGTATGGATTTATGTTTGTATTTTACATCCTTTATTTCTTCTTTGAATTTAAAATATAATTCTTTAAAACAGAGAGATCCAATATTAATTAATATTTGAAACTGACGGTGGATCTACTGGCCTTAATTATAAATCTCTTTTTAAAAAATGTTAAATAATTCAATTTTTATGTTACATTTGCAAATTTGGATTATTTTTATTAAAATGTATAGTATTCATTCTTTTCTAAATGCAATCATATTTTGACTTCTGAAATTAATTAGTGCTTTTTAACATAAATGAAATGGATCTTACAGATTTGCGTTAGTACTATAATGTCACAGATTTTGACGTCAGCTCCGGAAGATTAGAAATAGAAATTTCATGTTTAATTTTTTATGACTCTAATTTTTATTGTTTTAACAATTGTAAAAATATATTTAAAATCTTAAAATTGTAAATAGAATTAACTTATTAATTGTAGAAAGTGTCTAATATGTTCTGTAACAACTTTTCAAAGGATTCTAACATTCCAAATTCGAATTAACAGTACGTTTTCTCAAGTATCACATATGATATTCTTTAGAACTGTAAGTTCAGGATGTCCGAAGTTTCGTGATGCGGCTTCGCGTGAAGTTCAAGCATTGCCAGGAAGCGCGTTACAAAAATGCGCGACTATTTAATGCGTATAAATTTACTATAGCGCGCTCAGAGCAAGAAGTTCCGGTGGTGGAAAGTGGAGTCTGTTTGTGCGCGGCATTTCCGAAACTACCGTGAAAGTTTTGAGCTGACGTAGAAGATGGAAGGGGGATACAGTTCGCAATGGTACGGCAACGATGTTGGGCCGGGCCGAGGCTGTAGTTCTGCGCCGCTTCGTCGTAAATTCCTACAAATGCTGTAACAGGTCGGCGGCGCTACGACGCTCGTTCGTCGTTATTACGACGCACTACGTCGTTATGAATTTTATGATTCTACGCTATAAGTAATGTCGGAATTTATAATACGGCGCTTTGAAAGACGCTGCATGGCCTTTGCGAAATTCGTTCAAGCGAACAGCTAGAATTTTTTTTCGGATTGTACAGTAAATTACTGATGAAAAGATTGCGCCTACTTGTGCCATTCAACGTTAATGAGAAGCTTCATCCATTCGAGCCGTCGGACTTTCTGTTACTTACAAAATGTAACAATGCGCGCGTTTATTAATTTACAAATACATTTTAAATTCTATATACAAATTTATCGTTAAAAATAAAAATAATATTAATTAAGATATAATTAAATAAAGAATATTAAACTTGTCTACGTGTTGTATATAATTTATCATATTCATAACATTAGATTAGATGCTCCTTTTTGCTTACATGAGATATAAAATAAATATTAGAGAATTCATCATCTTTATTCAATTTTAGTAAGATAGCAAAAAAATAATTATTACTTTAAAGAGACTCAATTAGCTCCGTTCGTACATTTTTAAGAAAATATGCATCAATAATCGCGCAGCTGAGCTGGAATATCCATTGAATAAGATAAGGTAATCCGTTCTCATTGGAAATTACATCTCTCCCACGTATAAATCGTATTATTAGCTTACAATACGACGTACACATATCCTGGTACGTCGCGATCCGGCAAGGGCAGTTCCGTCAAAGCCGCTTGATCCCATCCGGGGGTATTAAACGGAAATCGTCGACAGATGCGTCCGGCCGGTTAGATCGCAGACTCGCGCGCGGATTAATAACCGAAGATCCCCCGAGTTAATTAGTGCTCCGGCTTAATACGAAATGCCACCCTGGCACGTGTCGCGATAACTCGCGACTCTCGGGTCGCCGCGCCAGGTCGGAAGTCCGTTTCCTCTCTCTCTCTCTCTCTCTCTCTCTCCCTCCCTCTCTACCTTTCTCTCCCTCTCTCATTTATCTCTCCGTGTAGGCTTGCGGCGCACTGATTCCGCACGCGCTGCACCGCACGGACATTGGACGTGACGATCGTGCATTCCTAGTGCGTGGCTAGTCGGTGCATAAAGGACGTGGCGAGCTGTTCGTCCCCGTTGTGCACACCGGAAGCCAATCCGATAGAATGCACGGACAATGAGGAAGGCTCCTCTGCCGGAGGAAGCTGGCTGGCACCGCGCCGTCGGCTTCGACGCGCCCCATTGATTGGTACGCGCACGTACAGCCGGCTCCCTTTGTGCCCTACCTTGCCCCGGCGCAAGGTGCATTCACCTTGGTCATATTACGGTTTAATTGAAGTTGATGCCGGCCGCGTATAAAGGCCCTGGACGATATATCGCGCCCGGGGATCTTGGGAAATGTAATTCGCGAGATTAAAGTGGACCGTAGGTCAAAGGGGATGTTAATCATTTTTAGTGCTGAATCTGATGTCCCAAATTGTCTTATTCTTTTCGTACATTTGAATCAATCACGTGTAATGTCTATCAAGCGAAGATTTTGCGTAAGAAGATATAATTTGCATAATTATTTTGTATGTATGTACGGATAAAACGTCTTAAGGATCGCGTGTAGAAAATATATTAAGTGTATGACCAATAATATGTCGCTTGCTTACTTGAAAAATGATAATTAAAAAAAAAGTGATTTTTAAATTATTATCATGGACGAGTTAAGTAAACATTATCCTATTAATCATTAAAAGTAAACTTAACTTTATAAAACATCATAAAAATCGTCACAATTCGCGATTTTTAAGAGTTATGAAACGAAAATAATAAAAATGGAATTCGATCATATTAAGAATATTCTCCTATTTTTTTGCCGATATTTTTTGATTAATTAATAATTGTTTAGTTTGTCTAGTTGAAAAATAGTTTTTTTGGAAAATTTGTAGCTAATTTGGTCACTTGCATTAGATTAGTACATACTAAAAGTTTCTACATGAAATTAGCAAAGTTAAATGTAAAAGCCTATAAATATGTATTTTAAATCATTAAATATCCAATAATGAGATTGTCACGTTATTTAACAGAATATATTTTATTGTCAAAGTTGATTACATTATGCCCCTGGATTTAGATATTTTATATAAAGTAGTCTTTAATATGCATTAATCCAGTGTAGTGCGAGCGAATTCACTATTAATATTTTTAACTGTGAACTCACTTTTAGTAAAGGAAGTAAAGGAGCGATACAGATTTTTAATATCACAAGCAGTATTTAAATTTTTATTAAACGTCTATCACTGATATTTTTATTTTTATACAATGTTCCGTTTAATTCTCGCACGTTTTTTTGTTTATACGGGATTGTCACGATAATGGTTTATCGATATGAAAAGTCTTCGCTAATCGTTAAATACCACATCGTTGAATACATATATCGAAAATCGGATTAAATCGAAAAGGTCAATGAATCAATTTAATCGAAATTGTCGAAAATACGATTGTCTTTTCGATTATTTGAATAATTCGATTTTGGAAACTGAATGGTTTTCTGGCCAGTCATCAATCTAGTAATGCCAACTCCAAAAACAAATTCAGTAGAACGTGCGGATAAATCCGCAACGAAGTGCCCATTTAAATTTTCATTAAGAACAGGCTGCAAATTTATCACATTCCTGCTATTAGTTCTCGCGTTAGCCACGTCAGCGGCAGATGATTCTTCTACAAATAAATCAAATAAGTCAAATTTAAAAATTCTCAGTAATATATACATAATTAAACAGGAAGTGATTCAATCAAATGCGTCCGTCGTTTTACGTAAAATGCACAACTTTGAAAAATTAGCAAATTTTTTCCGAACAAAATTATTCTTTCCACGGTCGGTGGCTTCAAACTTAGATCTCATTAGTTTTCATTTCAATCCTCGGTATGTTCGCGGTTACGAGATGTGCCGGTCTCGTAAGCGGAGCGGCCGTTTTCCACGGAATCATTATTCTTGGACGTCTCTTTGGCGGGCTCGTAAAAATTGATCCTTATCGCGAGAACCACGTTCCACCGCGATGCTACCGGATATTTAATTAAAGCCGGGCCGTTTAAACGCTCGTGCGCCTCGATATATGGAGTGTCTAGATGTGCAGACAGTCCGAAGGTCTATTCTGCTCGGCGCGAGCGCAGCGCTCCGCATCGCAATCGCAACACGCCACATGCACGCATGCCGCCGCACACAACTTGCGTCTCTTATCGATTTCAGTGATATCGGCGGTGCGCTCGGCCCTACACGCCGGTCTATGGCAATTTCCGCGCGCTCTCGTATCCATTTGAATAGCTAGGATAACTTCGGGAGCTAACGTCGACGGAGAGAGTACATTACTCGCTCGCTCGCGCGCGCACGCGCGCTCTGCTAGTGCGATCGGTATTCTGGCACTCTCTCGGTCGAACTACTTCCGATCGTGGGTGTGGGTATGAACGCAGCGCTGTCGAGAGGTGGGATGAGGGTGGGCCTTGGAATTCATCGACTGCCGAGGCGCGTTAAGCGTATCGTTTCCGTTCATCTGGAAACAGCTTCGATATAAATCGAGGCCATTTCTGCCGAAATGAACTCGTTGCGCTCTGAATTCCGTACATATTTCTCGCACGTCTTCTTCGGAGTTTCATATTTTTGTGAAATCGCTCGATTAGGTACGTGTCCCGCCACCCACCGCTACGCAAGTAAGAAGCATTGCGGATAATCACGCGTCAAAAACCAGTTTTGTAGGGGCAATCTATTGTGAGAATGAGATAACATTGCCTGATTCCAAGAAAAATGATGTAATTTCAAAGTAAAAGTTTATATTACATGCTTAATATAATTTATTCTCGAGAACATTTCAAGCCAAAAGTTTGGAAGCACTTTTAAACAATTGAGTAGGATTACTTTTTTAAATATTCAATAACAATGTATTTTTTTATAATAATTTATTACATTTAGTAATTATTATTGAAGAAATCTGAAGAATTCTTAAAAAAAGACATTATTATGTAATATTGACATTTAAGTAATTTCAAAAATATATCACTTTTCATGTTACACATGAAGAGAAAATATAGATAGAAATTGAGGAGACAGAATATATAATGAAGAAAAGTTTCATCATGAAAAAAATTTTTAAAGATATATGAACAACAATTAGAGGCACCCTAAAATCTATCAGACATGCAAGCGTGCTATAACCGTAATAATCGCGAGATAATAAGCACCTGCGATGCTAATCTGAAAAGGGTAGAAACATAAAGACGGCTTTCAGGCATATTGACGTTTAAGTATATTGCATGTCGCGCACGTGACACGTTAACAGTATTAACGACGTTGTACTGAATTTTAATTGCTTCGATGCTTCGCTAGATTAAGCGCTCCGATTTTTCTCGTGATTTTCGCGCGAGAAGCAAGGGACAGACATTTAACCGTACTTGGCCGTGGAAACGACACTACTTGGTGAATGTCGAGAAATTTCAATTAAACTAGTATTGGATGCCACTGCTGCAGCTTCGATCAAGAAACTCCTATCGACTATCCATTGAGTGTCTCTGACCAATCGCACCTGCTATTTGAACATCTAAGTCGAATCACATTCCAAGAAATACAATGGGGAAAAGGAGAGAAAGAGAAAGAGTGATTTGGCAAGTTTTTGACGTATATCACGACTAAAGTTTGTCGCTTGCTTGGCACGCTCTTTAAGATTTCGCAAACAGCTGAAGTCCAGATTTCTTCCAACATAATTTCGCAGTTACTCGCGTAGCGTCTCTCGTCGAAGCGAGGTGAGATTCAGAGACAGCGTACACCCGTATAAACTATGTAACACTCGACGAGGTCTCTTCAGGACAATTTCGAGTATTCGTGTGTTGTTGGAGTACCGTGTAGTGGCGTCAGGAATTTTGCAGGCGTTGCCGTTAGCAGCACCAACAGCCGCCAACCATTACCATCACAGCCGTGTCACCAGCGGCAGTAGTAACAGCCAGCAACCAGCACTAGTAGCAGGAACGTCACTTCTATCTTCTCTCCTTCGGGCAACTGCGAGTCGGGGGAGCGATTTGCATATTCATTAAACACCCGCGGAGCCTACATATAGGTACAACTCGCTTTGCACCCGTTTGTCTCACACCGAGAGCACTTTTGCATCGCCTGCGGATGTTCTCGCATGGTAGATGGAGGACGCATAATGTTCGACGAGAGCGTGGGAGTTGAGTAACGATAACAGGGCCAAAGGGTTATTGTCGATAAGAACATTGACCGAAGAACCGAGCGTGCCTGTCGTTAACGAGCGAAATTTAAGACGTATTTGCATTCGGACTGCTGCCACTTGGCGCAAGTTGATAACGACTCGATCCACCGTTAGCTCGGGCATCGCATAGATCGTTTTGGATGCACCCATAAAGGCAAGTAATGTATGTTCGCGCGGCAGTGTACTTGCGCGTCCCAAGATGGTGCGGTAAGAACGCCGTTTCTATCTTCTAGCGGCTCCACTCCTTTCGAACGAACACTCGCCTCTGTTCGTAATTAATTCGGGAGTTGCTATACGCATTCTCTTCGGCGTTGGCCAGGAGTAAGTTCGAAAGTGAAGCAAAAGAGCTGGGCAAATGGAGAACGTAGAGCCGAGGTGGCAAAGGAGATAAAAGAAAGAGAAAGAGAGAGAAAGATATATA
>Ga0157364_1001773_pt1 | contig 18997 bp, 10 predicted proteins | sample AttsexASBM2_FD_111476 | JGI IMG/M metagenome (GOLD analysis project Ga0157364, IMG submission 111476) | Fungus gardens microbial communities from leaf cutter ant in Ribeirão Preto, State of São Paulo, Brazil - Atta sexdens ASBM2 | ecosystem: Host-associated > Fungi > Mycelium > Unclassified ...
ATGATAGAGCAGAGTTTAACATTTATATAATTTCTTTTTTAATGATAGATATTATAGATAGTATAGTACGAGATTTTAATATATATAAATATACACTAATATAATTTTTTATTATTTTTAATATGCTTTTTTATTGCAGGAAAAGGTGGGTTCTGAATCCGATTACAAAATAGGAGTGTGATTCGTTTATTGAAAATCAATCTTTGAATCGATCTCGGATTGCAACAATATGGATTCATTATAGATCGCATTAAAAAGAACGATTTCTTAAAGATCGATCTGGAAAAATCTATTTATGCAGTAAAATCAAAGTTGGCAAGAAATAATGCGCGTTTAATAAAGCGGCTACCTGTTTGCCGAGTAAAAATGATGTTACTTATAGATCCAATCAATCGCATTCAATCACTCGGCGAGCAGATTAGTAGCTTTGTCCGCGTTCAATGTTTTTTTTAAAAAACAAAACATTATATTTTTTAAAAACATATTTTTTAATATTTTAAATATGTCTCAAATAGTATTTTAGACATATTTAAAATATATTAAAAATATATTAAAATATGTTAAAAATATTGATTTTACATATTTTAAACATCCCAAGTAGTACAACAGCGTTTGAAAAACGCAAAAACTATACTTTTTTAAGTGTTTTTTAAGTATTTTTTTAAGTGCTTGTAGGCGTTATATGCCATTTGGAATGTTTTAAATATGATTTTTACCAATCCTGCAAAAAAGATTTCATTGAGGAAAGACTTAATAATCACTGTTGTTATTACCTAAGCAAAAAATTATTATCATTATTAGGATGTTATAAAGATATTTAATAACATGTACATTTTAACGTATTGTATTTAATATTGAATACAACATCATTTTGAACAGACTATAACACTGATTTAGAGATTCCTATAATATTGATACGTTTAATGATTCGAAAATATATTATTAGATAATATTATAATTATATTTATAAAATAATTAGACGAAAATGTTGATGAAATTCATAAAATTAATATTTCAAAGTGTTGATTTTATGTTTTTTGCTTACTGGATAAGAGCCATGGCAGAAAAACTTAAGCAGTAAGATGTAAACAGTAAAGAAATTAACATATTGCATTTACTATTACTTACGTTAAGATCTTATGGTTTTTATTGTAAATAGATCAATTCGTACTGGTTAAATTTTACTGCGTAAGGCATTTGAGTAATGTTTTCGAATGTGCTCCTATCGAGAAAAATCTGAGATCGATTCATTGCTAAAACAAGTGATTTACAATAAAAGTTTACAAGAAAAGAAGGAGATTGATTAAAAAAATCCGATCTTTTGTGTTCAAAAGATTGATCTTTTGAAAGGTCGAATCAAGATCGAACATTCCTATTGCAAAAGCGAGATGACAAAGCCGGTCAAAACAGCGTCGCGCAGCAAAAGGAAACTCACGGATGATCAGCGAAATGAGTTAGAATTGATGCTTAAAGAAACACCATATCCTAGAAGAAATAAAATGGAAGAATTGGCCCAAAAGATGGGAGTGTCATTCCACAATATTAATCTGTGGCTCCGGAAGATTAGAAGATCTAATCTAAATAAATTTAAGTCTTCGTCGTCGCATCATTATCATGTATGATTGTTTTGCTCGGTTTTGTTTTCCTATTTGAAAGCTAAAGTTATAATCAAACTTGGAATTGAGTTGCGATCAAAGCATTTGCCTCGTATAAAAAATTTGGAAGGATGCAAAAATGGCAATAAATTTCTGTTTTAATTTATTCGCTACCAACGATGATTATATTTACCTACTCGTTTGTATTATAAGTAAAACGAATACATATAAGGATATGAATTTTGAAAAGAATTTTGTGATTATCGAAGCACAAAAAGTATTACTTTAAATGAAAAACATTTTCCATGAATTTTTACGATAATTAATATTATTTGTTATATAAATACTATACAATATATACATATACTTTGATTTTATTTTTGCTTTTTGTAACTATGTTTTTATTGCTTATAATATACATGTATACATAACCTGCATGTTTTTAATAATTTTATATATAATTTTATACATTTGACTATCTTATTAAATAATGTTACTATTAAATTAAGTATCAAGGTTATGAATAAGGTTATTTTTTATTATATTTTTCACACTGTGAAAAAAATATTTTTTTTGTTTCTGAGGGATCGCATTTTTTTGCTTCATTATTGAAGCATCTAATCCCAGCTCTGATTATAATAATAAAAATTTTGTAATTATTTTATTCGGATGAACTTTCAAAAAAATCAAACGTCCGATTCTCATGAATTTTGACAAAAACATTTTATATAACAAATGAATGCCTTTAAATGGATTTTTTCCAACAAGAACGTTTAATGCCAAAAATATTTGAATGGAATAGATATAGAAATTTGTACTTATTATTTTTAGTATATTACACGTTTCTCGGTTTATATCAGATTTCAGACCATCTGTACATCTCTTTATCTTCGCAGAATCAGGTCCAATCGTAAAAATATTCAAAAGTTGTAGGATTTAAAAAAATCTATTTATTAATCTTATCAGTTTAATCTTAGATAACGCCAAAGATCAGTCATATCGATTTCTTTAAATGGAATCCAACTTTTTATTTCTTTTATTATATTTAGTATCTAATAGCTGATATCGAGAGCTTTTCAAAACGCTATAATAAAGTTATTTTTCATTGAGTACTTTTCGAGTTAATAATGCTCGAAAGTTACAGTCGGCATTAACATTATGCAATTGAAGATTATTTTCATTTTTGCACTAAAAATTTATTTTTACATAAAAATGAAAATAAGAGATACAATCTCCAATGGCTTTGATCTTGACAAATGTTATTCAAGACATGATCTCGAACAATATTCAAGAGATTTTAGCCGTCAGTCGAACACTCTTTGTGTCGTGTAATTACACGACGATAATGTTAATTACACGATAAATCACTTAAAGTCAAACTGATAAGACTGTAAATAGATCTTTTTAAATCCTACAACTTTTGTCTGAACATTTGATTGAATCTTATCTTGCGAAGATAAAAGGAATATACGAATAGTATGAAACACCCGATATTGGAGTTGAATGGAGGAGATTCGAAACGCGACTTTCTATGCGAAGCAATTCTCACCTCCTCCCTCCTTTCCCGTCTAGAAATATACGAAAGTAGATCTTCTTAGAAATCAAGATCAATATCAAAGTAATTTATAGTAAGCTATGTAACAGTAATCCATTTTTTTTATTTATTTTTTATATTAAGTGATATATAATTTTATTTAAATATTTTTGGCATTAAACCTTCTTGTGTCAGTGAAAATCCATTTAAGGGTATTTATTGACGTCATTTAGAGTGTTTCTACCAAAATTCATGAAAATTAAGCGTTTGACATTTTCAGAAGTTTAGCCTTTTATTCTCTTGAAAATTTTCTTAAGAAATTCTTTCTTAAGAAAATCCATTCTTAAGAAAATCAACGTGAATGTGTTTCTAATCATTAAAACAATTTGTAATTGTAATTAGATTAGCGTTCATATAATTTCTTCTTCAAGGAAATGATATAATTGTGTTACGAAACTCTTGTATAAATACATATAAATTATATCACATCTTTTAAAAATTTTTATACTGTATTTTTGTAGGAGAAATCGAGTTCTGGATCTGATTGAGAGAATCCGCTGAACAAGGACGAAAATAAGAAACTTCATTGCTCATGAACTGGAACAAATGTTCGACAAAAATCAGAATCCTGATATGTACATATCAAAGAGGAACACGTCTAAAAAATAGGAATATCAGAATGTAAGAATATGTAAAGTTTGTTATGGTTCTAAAAAGGAATTCGACATACGAATGAAAAATTGTAAAAACATTCTTTCTCGATGTTATCTGGATATGTCGATTCCGTAACCTATCCGACAGGATGTTATTAGATTGTCTGGAAAGTGCAGATGTTGAAGGAAAATTGAAACGCAGAAAATTTTAATTTAATAGATGTATACTAAATTTAAATTTAGTCGGCATGAACTTTCCGGACAACCCAATATTTCATAATTATTCCCGGGGAAAAACCATGCCATTGGATCACTCATCCTCATTCGCATTTTAGAATTAACTGCAAGACAGTCTAATTACGGACCAATATATGTTTGTGTGTATCAGAATAATAATATCATTCATTTCTTATTTTTGTATTTTTATTAAAATTTTATGTTTATCTTCGACCTTGTTAGAAACTTTATTAGATAATGATCATCAATCATATTTGAGACAATTATCGCTCGTATTTTATGTCTATTACTCTGTTAACATGTAGTCTTTTTCATATAGCTTTGCAATAAACTAAATTATTTAATTAATTAATTAATTATGACGATGATTCAATAATCGAGAATAAATTATTATGCTCTATAATATCAGTTGGTTTAATATAATTCATGTCTCTCGACTTATAATACAAAGTACATACATGAGTAATATAGGATGCGTTCGGGGAAACGCTATTACTACAAACGCGGAGCTGCAGATAGCATAATAAACACATCATGACGTCACTAATAGTAGCGTGAGCAGACGTCACAACTGCGTGCTATCAACGCTATTCCTTCCGAGGTAGTATATTGGGAGCGTTTACAGATCCATGAACGACTTTAGCATAGCATTGGTAGCGTTTAACATTCGTCAAAGTTAGATTAATATTTGAGAGGATTCTGTTCTCGATCAAACTTTTCTCTCTTAGAATTTCGTAGAGTAAACGTACGTACATAATGTGTGAATTTTAAATTTTATCATAATGAATGCAATCTCAATTTTAATCTCTGCTGATGGCCACTAGGCTGGAGTGAACGTAATTCTTGCTTGTGTCATCTTTAACTTTTCAAAGTTTGCAAAGTTCAACTTGTGCATTTGATTTCATTATAAATGTGAAAATCAGAAGTATCTTGTTACTGGCAATTTTTAATTCCCGTGTACGGAAAAAAATTACTATTGTGATATAGCGCGGCAGAGTATTCCATTGCAGATGCTTAAAGTCCTTATTAGATATAGATATGCTTATTTTTCTGAAATCGACAACGGATGCTCAAGAGTTCTTCCTTTTATCTGATTAATTTACTTAGTGTAACTATTAATTTTTTGATCTAATTTACATTGTTCACTTCGGCCTAGCGGCAAACTATCATAGAGATTGCAATTATAGGGAAAAGTTTGATTGGAAATACCCTACATTGAGAATCCCCTACATTGACTTAACCTCAACCAATATATCTCTCTGGTTAACTCTACCAACGCTACGCTAGGATCATTCATGGAACTTGCTAACGCTATCGCGCTATTGGCTTCAAGAACAACATTGGTAACGTTTGCGTCCATAGCGCGAATAGTGTCTTCCCGAACGCACCTATAGTCATACATATAAAAATAATAATACGTACATCCAATATTAAAATTAGATTGTATTCTGAAGACACAGGCGGGTAAATTAGCACTATAATTGATTCTTAGTTACGATTGGTTACATTTAGTTAATACATTTAGGTAAATTTCGTTTTTACGCTCACACACTGTAGGTATTATTTCATCCTTATATTAAACACACTCATATATTAAACACGATCATCATACATTAAACACAATAATGCTTACTGCGCTATAAGTAGTAGGGAACGTACCTATAAGGTACTACATTCGCAATAATCATCAGAAGTTAAGTTCCCTCGAACGTTTGATTCTGTGACTTTCCACTTCCGCTAGTGAGAAAAAACTTTTGATTCCGCCTGTTCATAGTCGCAAGCACACAGAAAAAGTGAACACTGATGAGAGCCTAACGTAGCTCATTACTTCCATCCGATTCATATGACGCATTGACAAATATTTACAAAAATTGAATTCTTGTCATGACACTTTTTCAGACTAAATGGTAAAAAATTATACATTTGTTTTACAATATCTCTTTCAAGTTCCTACTCGCATACCCGTTTCTTATTAACATGTCACTGCTAGTTTGAACACAAAAGAAACGTGACATTTTAACTTTGTGTAAGTGACATATAAAAAGTGCGGTTTTCAATTTGTTACATCTCAGTATTTTTGAAACCTCAATCTCATTGCAATTATATAAGCATAATAATGTCTTCTAGTAAAATACATGTAGTATCAATTTCAAAAAATTCTGTTTTCAATTTGCGAGTGTACCTTAAACCCAACAAGGACGTAAAATTATTAAATTATTAAAATTATTAAATTATTAAAATTATTAAAATAATTGAGCAATGAGAATTTACTGGACGCATTGTCACTCTGACGAAAATGTATAGCTTGTCGAAGAAGTGTGAACAAAGAACGTTTCTTAAACATTTCATCAACTTTTCATTGACTCTTAATGGTTTTATTCATATGCCCTCCGAACTCTCGCCAAGCTCCGTAAAGTGTGCCCGAAACACATCTATTACATTTCCCATATGTTTTAAATATTTGTTTTTATTAATGTTTCTCATATGCTCCTCAACACTCCGCAAGAAATGCATGGAACGTACTGATACACTTCTTAACACTTCATTCATTGATACTTCATCTATGCTTCTTAAATATGCCATAAAAAGTACACGGAGCATTAAAATACGCTTTGTGTACATTTCCAGGATATAGAAATAAAAAAATTTATTTTAAAACGGAGCGTCATTGAGCTATATAGCGAACGTAAACGAAGCGTCGATGAGTAGTACGCGGTACCATCAGAGGGATTTAGCGAAAACTAACTTTTCAAATTTAAAAAACTGCATAGACTAGGATAGATGTAGCATTGAAAGATTTTTCAGTTCTGTTCTAATGAAATAATTTTTTGAAGTTAGCCCCTAGAACTTCAAAAAGAAAGTATAGCACTTTTTTTTAGATATTTACTGAATAAATAAAATATATTTTAAAATATCATTTGCTTACCAAGGATCTCGATTTCATTCACGTTCATCTAAGAACTCGACTCGCTTCATTTATGTTCTCTAGATTGTCTAGTCACGCTCCGTTTACATTCAACGAACATTCTGCTCGTGTTTGCCAAAGAACTTATCTATACTTTATTTGTGTTTCTTTAATGTTTAGATGCTTTCTTTACATTCCATGTTCCAATTTTCGCTTCTTACGAATTTCATTTCCATTACTCCCTCCTTACACTTCTTTTACATTCCAATTAACACTTTATTGATACTCGCTTTATATTTCATCAGATTGTTGAACTGCTTCATTAAGAATAGCCATAATTCGTTGAACTGTTTGTTCTTCACTTGTCTTACAGGTGTCATCATTGTTGGTGTCATTGTTGTGATTCTAAAAATAATTTTTTATATATAAAATGATATATTGTAATTATCTGTCATAATATATGGTTATAAGTATATAACAGAAATAAGAAGATAAATGAGAATTTGCTTCAGAGAATCGATTAAACGTTTTCTTGTGAAAGACCTTTCGCAAATGTACAATAAATGTGTTTCTATGTTTGAAACCCTTGCCACACTCCGAACATTCAAAAAACTTTTTATTGCTGTGTACCAAACTGTGGCTGGCCTTGTGATGTTTGGTACGAAAGCCTTTGCCGCAAACCTAAAATACAATACATTTATGTCTAACGAAATGTAAAAATGTAAACAATCATATGAGAAATAAAAAAAGATATTAATGATAATTTTGTAGCACATACCTTACAAACATGTGATTTACTGCTTTTATGTATAATATTTATGTGTGCGTTAAAGGTCCTCTGATGGGTAAATGTAGATGGACATTCGTTACATTTGTACTTTCTTTCAGGATGATCCGTATCTGTATGATCACGCAAATCCTGCTGAGTTTTGAAATATGTCTTACATACGATACATTTGAAAGTTTTATCAATGGTATGCCTCGCCTCTGTATGCCTTTCTAGATTCCCTTTTCGACTATAAAATGACCATAACAATATTTTTATCATTTGTTAATTATTTGTCAATTATTTATATTATTTGTATTATTGTTATAATTATTAATTAATTTCAGAATAGATATAATTTTTCGAATAATTTTTCTAATTGTTGTTATTCATTTAATTATTGTTATTACTCACGTAAATGCTTCTTCACAAAACTGGCATTGATAAGGTTTTTTCTCTGCATGAAGCAAAACATGACGACCCAATTCCGATTCATATTGAAATGCTTTATCACATGTTTTGCATTTATAGGGTTTAACTTGAAAATGTACGTCTTTATAATGTTGTTTCCAAGTTCTCGAAGAGGTAAATTGTTTATCTTTAATATTAAGGAAAATCGTTATTATAAAATGAATATAAAAATGATAACATAAAACGGATAACTGTTGAAATAATAAAAAGTTATTAAAAACATTAAAAATAATAACCATGAAAAACAAATCTTACCGCAATATTCGCATACATATTCTTTTGTGTCATTGTGCGTTCCTTTATGTCGATTGAAATATTGCGATTTAGTAATTAAATTTTTAGATTTAAAACTCATTTTTTTAGATTCAAATCGCAAATTTTTCAGAGGTATTCTCAATTAATTTTATTGTAATATTCTTTGAATTCCTTTTGTAGTCCTTACGGTTTAAATTTTCTCAAATATTTACTTTCAAGTTTATTCACCTAAAACCGGAAAATATAATTTTTTACTTTATAAAATTTTTTATCAAAGAAATTATATCCGAAAGTTCGCCGTTAATGTAATTATTTCACTCATTAAACGCCTTAAATACTTTGCAAAATGACAGGAGAATATTGTACTAAGCCAGAAGGTGCTATATCGAGAAAAAAGTCTATGTTAAGAAATTAATAAAAGCGATCTATTTCGTGTGAAGACAGATTTTCTTTGATAAAAAAGATAGAGAGATTAGATATAGAATGACAAAGATGAACAAAGATGCGCATGTATTGTTTTGATGGATATCTTACAATTCGCTTTCACAATAATAGCTATATGAAAATATCGAAATCTGCCATCATATTTTAATATCTTTTACTGCTAAATTGACATATTTTATTTATTGACATTATTTTATCGTTAGTGATATTATATGTATATGTAATTTGGAACATTTATTTTATACATGAACGTTTCTTCATTTCTTTCTGATTTACATAAATAAAATATTTAAAAACAGTGAAAATAGTTAAATGTAATTCAAATTAAATATGAATATAGAAACATAATGTAAATAAAAAATAGTTATCAAGATTGAAAGCAATATTTTTTATAAACTACCAATGAGTATGAAAAAGGAAATATTAAAAATAAACTGTATAAAAAAAATTGCTTGTCATTTGAAAATCTGATAAATAGAAATTAGAGAATTCAGTGGAGAATAGACAATAGTGAAAATCTATTTTACGTTTGACGGTGAAAAAAAATTTAATTCCAGTAATAAAATTATAATAAAGTGGTAGCTGTTATGAAAAATAAAAAAGAAGAAATAGAATAATATATCAAAAGCAGACTAAATCGTAAAAAAAAAGATATTTGTAAAATTAATATAACTTAAAGTATTAACTTAAAGTATTAATATAACTTAAATTATAAAACTAAAATTTTGATTATTTAATATCTTACATGCAATGCTTACGGCTCAGACATAGTAACAAAGAAAATTATGGTTAAATTTCAAATTTACTGATAATTAAGCATGTCAAAATCTTAAAAACGATGAAGCAAGATATATTTATATATACATGTATATTTATATATACATGAGGATAAAAGCACCAGATGTAAGTCAGGTACTAGTTCCTTTTTATATTTAAATAATTATAGTATAGTATTTTCCAATAAATAATACATATCACAAAATTCTTTAGCATTTATTTTCAAATGTCGATTAAATTTAATTTATTAGGAATAACGCTATACATTTTATTGATGTCGTTAATTAATTAAATGTACAAAGTTAACTAACGTATGTATCTTCAGAAATTCATTCAAGATGTAATATCATAAGAATTGTTTTATGGCTTTTATAGTAGATATAAAGTTTTATAATAGGTAGTAAGTAGCATTAAATCTCATGGAAAAAATTAAAAACTTGTCAAATCTTACAAATGATGCCATCACGAAAAGATTTATTTATTTTAAGTATCAAAATAGAATAAAGTGTCTATTCATAATTTAACTGTTTTTTTATTGCTAAATATTTAATTTTCATTAATTTTTTTTATTCATTCATTTTTAACTATCACTAATTTTATATAAAGTGAATATGTTAAAATTGCATTATGATCCACAATTAGACCCAAGAAGTAAATGTGGAGCATCAATTATAATTTCATTATATATATATTACGATATGCACGCGAAAATCATTTTTATTATTATAATGTAATATAATAACGCCAATAAAAAAGGATAAAAACATTTGGTGACTTGATCTCATTAATACATGGGTTCTAATTGTGAATAATAATTGTCATTATTTTATTTAATTAAAGTTAAAACATATAAAAAACGATACCGAAATGAAATAAAATCATCCATAGTATAATGTTTATGATCAATTATAACTATTAAATATTTTATTAATTGGTCGATATGTGAATAAAAATATGAATTTTTTTTTAAAGAGTGATCCACAACTAGTGATTTTACGTCCTATATAATACATACATATAACTATAAAATATCTAACTATAAAGCACTTACTATGAAAAAAAGAGTTGTTCAGTTTATTAAATTAATTAATTTCATCTTTATTTCTTTTGGTAAAGCAAGAAAATATATAAATTTAAGTCAAATTTCTTATATAAAACTTCATTTCTTATATAATTTGTTAATATGTTTTTCTTCGAACGAGATAGAAACAAATTAGTTTTATACAAATATATATAAGTTTATATATGATGATATATAAATATATATAATTATATACAATTATATATAAAATATGTCCATTTATATGCAATTATATAAAATTATATATATTTTTATATAATTTTATATAATTATATATAAAAAATCTTTTTCCTGGTAGTTACCGATAAAGTATAACTAACTTAAGTTAAAATTAATTAAGTTTTTACTTTTTAACTTAGCATTACTCAACCTTACATGTTTATATACAAAAAGAATTACTATTCATAATTTAACTGTTTTTTATTGCTAAACATTTAATTTTTATTAATTTCTTTTCATTTATCATTAATTTTTTTACTATTACTAATTTAAAATAAAATTGAATGTGTTAAAATATTGCATTATGATCCACAATTAAACTTAAGAATTAGACGTGGCTCATCAATTATAATTTCATTATATGTATATATTGCGATATGCATGCGCAAATAATTTTTATTATTGCGATGTGATGTAATAACGATTTTCAATAATTTTTTACTCAAATATTGTAAACTTTATAAAAAAAAAACAGAAAAAGACAAAAATTGTTTATTTTCTTCTCATTTTTTTTCAAGTTCTAAGAATTTTTTAATATCATATTTTCTCATGATAAAAATATAATAGTTGTCAATGTATATAAAATAGTTGGCTCTATATATATATATATATATATATATATATATATATAATATATAAGAAAATGCAGCTAAAAAGTTGATGAAAAATTCTGAAAAAATTCTTAAAATTCTATGAGGAGGAACTAAACAATTTTTGTCTCACTGTTTTCTGTTAAGTTGATAAAGTTTGAGAAAAAAATTATTGAAACTAGTAAATCGGCTATTTTTAATAATTAATATTTTGTTAATTACTGCCTACACACGAGCACTTTGTCAAAACTTACCGGACACCTTATATTTTATTTTTATAGCAGTATTTTGCGGTAGCGATGCCGTTTTCTGAAATCAAATGAAGAAGTTATTTTTGGTGCCTGTTTAGGATTGAACATAAGAAACTCTATTAAAATATATATAAAAATGGATTTTATCAGGATCGACAATAATAGCAGATTGTTGGAAATCCTATAACTGTCTTGACAATGAAGATTTCCAACATCTAACGATTAATCATTCTTATAATTTCATTGATTCTGACACAGGTAAAATATGTTTTATAAGGAATATAGATTCAATTAATCTAAAATGTATAAATATATTGTTATTCTTAAAATTTACAGGTACTCATACATCGAACATGTTTGGAGAGAAGTTAATACAAATATTCCAAAATTCGGAATTATATTTTTATATATATATATATATATATATATATGTCATTTTATTGAATATTTGTCTGAATAAATTTGTCCTTTTTAAACATGATCATGCTTTGGATAAATGCATAGATAGCTTCTTCGACTAATTAATGAAATATATCCTGCGAAATCCAATGTGCAATGTCACCAACAAACAATCTCCTTTAAATTTGTATTAAAATCTAATTTGTGTGGATACTTTCACATTCGTTACATACTGTTGCATTACTTTCAATATTAAAAATATAAATGGAATGTTTCTTTATAGATTGATTTTCTTAATATTATTTTATACTCTTATATTTTATATTATTTTATATTATTTTTATATATTTAATAAATATAAAATAACTAGGTGTATGTAACAATGTATGTATTTTAATTTAAACCCATATGCAACAGTATTTATAGAAGTTCTTTACTCTAAAATACAAATTCACGATTTTAAAACAAATTCTCTGCTTTACAAACAAATTTATTACTTTAAAAATAAACTATTTTATAAACAAATTCATTGTTTTAAAAAGTCAAATTTACTACTTTAAAAACACAAATTATTTTCTTATATTATTTTTGTGTTTTAAAAACAGTAAATTTATTTTTAAAGTGAATTTGTATTTTAGAACAGAGAATTTGTTTTAAAGTAGTGAATTTCTATTTTAGAGCAGAGAATTTATTTTAAAATAGTGAATTTGAGACAGTGAGATGTATAGACAGTAGTTTATTTGGGATGGCTACGCTGCCCCGAACAAAAAATAAATAATATATTTTATTATAATCGCCTAGAAGTTGCAGTATAGCTAGTAAAAAGATTACACCTGTTCTTTTTAGCCGAACTTTTGTACCAGTTCATCTTTCTTTCTTTTTTCTTCAGGAGAAAAGAAGAAGAAAGATGAACTGGTGCAAAAGTACAGCAAAAAGAGCAGGTCTATTGTTCTCACACCCCCTGTATTCATGGGTTAGAAATATTCTAAGCGGACAGCTGTCTAGAAACACGGTCAACACATGCTACAAATGCTTTGAAACGTTTCCTAATTGGTCAGTTTGTAAAATTCTTTCTTCCAATTGGTCCAGCAAATGTTTCATAGCATTTATAGCGAAACTTTGGCCGGTATTCATAGTCAGATCTTATATTCAAGACCGTCTTAAGTACGGTCTTAAGAAGTTACGAACCAATCAGAAGGTTGCATTAGCGTCTTAAGATATTACTTAAGACGATCTTGAAAGACTCGAATACCGGCCTATGAATACCGGCCTTTGACCACAGTCTAAGTTGTAACTTCTAAGCGATTAGGCGAGTTAGGTCCCAAGCGGGTAGGATATGACTTTTTTTGAGGGTGTAGCCACCCCAAATCAATAAGCACTAATCTATACACTCCACTGTCTACATGACAGATCAATAATCGTGTTACGTGTTAACATTTTAGTCAAATTTAATGTTTAAAATCTCGATTCGCAGAGCAGTCTCGAACTTTTTTCTGTCAGATTCTTTTATTTTACACAAAAATGTGTCGAATAAGCCTGATTTCATTAAAATCAGAGATGAGCTAGCCTCAATAGTCAATTTTAACGCTCAATATCTCGCTTCGCAGGGCAGTCCCCGACTTTTTTCTGCCAGATTCTTTTATTTTACACAAAAACGCTTCGAATCAGCCTAATTTCATCGAAATCGGAAGTGAGTAAGCTCTTCTGGAGAATTATCGAAAGCTGTAAATCCATATTCGACATATAAGTTCACAATTTTTCATATATACGTAGCAAGAGTAAAGGTAAGCAGGCTTTCATTTTTAATGAAAACGTATTAAATGAGCCTAATTTCATTGAATTGGGAGGTAAAAGATAGCTTCTAAATAAACACTTACCGATCAAAGTACGTGTATATAGCACTGCATCAAATCGATGTATCAGATTTCCTAACCTCAATAGTCGTCAATTTTAACGCTTAATATCTCCGTTCGCGGAGCAAAGCGACGCTTAGTTCTGCTAGGTTCTTTCGTTTTGTGCGTCGAATTAGTCCAATTTTATTGATTTTTGAACTGCGCATGCTAAACTGTACAATTATCAAAACGAGATCGAGGAATAAATCACCATCCAAAAAAAAAAGAAATAAGAGGAAATTAGACACAAACACAGAGTTATGGAAGTGTTTCTTAACGCCTCAAAAATCGCGTTGGTAATAATTTTTTACACACAGTTTCAGAATACTTATTATTTTACATTTAATTTATTTATTTATATTTTATCGTAGTCTCAGTTGTCAGTCTATCGAACGATTCGTGTCGTTCTGGGGAATCCGACATGCGACTTAGATTCTGCTGTAAGTGCTCTGGTTCAAGGATTATTGGAATATAATGATATCAAGAAACGTGAACTTACCGATGTCGCCGTAATACCAGTCATGAATATCCCAGAAAAAGAATTTCGTATTAAGACGGAAGTAGTTTATAGCCTGAAGTCTCATAATATCCCGCTGAACTTGCTAACGTTCAGGTAAGTCCAGGTAAGCTTTTGGAAAGCAATCTGAGCATTGTGCTATTTGATTATACTCTTGACAGAGATCAGATTGATTTACAAAATATACAGAATGATGCCAACAAGAAACTGGAGCTGATTTTAATTGATCATCATACACTTGCCAACGAGGATTTTGAGTTGAAGCCTTCAATCGTAATGATCATTGATCATCGGCCATTGGACCCAGCCTGGTCATGGCCCAATGTGCTGTTAAACATAGAAATTGTTGGAAGCTGTGCCACTCTTGTTGCACGCAATGTTCTACAGAAGAATCCTGATATACTGGATACGCAACTTTCGAGTCTTTTGCGAGGTAAATATTATTTTGATAATAGATTATTAATGAATGCAAAACTTTTATTATATAGTATCCAATATTTTGCAGGTCCAATATTAATTGACACTTATAATATGTCGGATGAAGCTGGTCGAGTAACTGCTACTGACGTTGATACACTAAATGCTCTTGAGCAACTTGGTAAACTTACATCTGACAGAACTGATGTATTTAAAAAGATTATGCATGCAAAAACAGACATCAGCGAATTGACTCTTGAAGAACTTATGATTAAGGATCTGAAAGTAACAAATGGGATACCTCTCGTTGGATTTTCCCTTTTAGTAGAAGTGCGATATTTGGAATTATTTTATTGATAGTGAGAGAATTAATTTTTTTAATCAATTTAAAATATAATTTATTAATAAATTTTAGGATTTTCTTGTTCGAGAAAATGCAAAAGAGATTATTGAACAGTTTGCTAACGAAAGAAATTGCAATGTCGTTGTTCTTATTGGGCAGGATGTGACCAAGGAATGTGTATCTAGAGATATTGCAATCTTTTCAACATTATGTAATCAATTGGCGAATGACGTGAGTATGATTGTTTAATATAATTGATGTATCAAATTGTCTCAGTATATTTAGTCACATATTTTTACCTTATTTACAGATCATTCAAGCATTGATTGAATCTACTCAACCATCTCTAAATCTAGAATTAATTAAAGAAATTCGAGAAGAGAAACGTAGTTTCTGTTTGTACAAACAAAGAAATGTGAAGGTAACACGTAAACAGATATTACCAATTGTACAGAAAACGGTATTATTACATGGAAATGAGAAAATATAATATAAATACATAGAATAAAAAAAATGTTGCAGAGATATTTATTAATAAAAAAAGTATTCGAGTATTCTTACATTCTCTAGAGCCTCTTTGCATTACATAATGATAAATTTCCTGCTCCTTAATTATTAGAATATTAATATATTTTGTGCAAAATATATATATATATGTATATTAATATATTTATATATTATATATACATGTACGATAAATTTGATACGATGATTTATATGTTTTTACTGATAAAATACTATAATTAAAATATATATTTAATATCCATGTAAGATCTGTTCCTATTAATGTGCCTTTAAGCTAATTTACTCATTACTGAATTAATCAATAGAAATAAATGTCTTTAATGATCTGACTGGATCTAAGTGCTTTTATAATTATATGCCAATTTATACACTATGTATCCTTTAAACTACGTGTCAGAATTATTTTTGGTCTTGAAACGCAAATTATACTAAACTATCGCAGTAATATCACGAGTTGCATTTGGTGCTTTTTCAGTAAGTGAATGATAGAATGTGATCATGTCATCTTCGTTTAACATAGCAGACAAGAATGTAATAATTCACTGTGTCATCTGTGTCTCTTGCTGGAAAGCACCCATAGACTAGTAATTTAACATAATGCTTTTTTTGCATCTTAGATCAATCTTAATGTTTGAATAATATTTATTAAATAGCATTAATATTAATTGTTTAAATTAATATTTCATAAATCCATTATTTTAATTGTACTTACAATTTCAATGTACACTCACTAATATAACACTTTTAATTTCAATACATTAACCGGGACAAGCTCAAAATACGATATTACTGGACTCACATAAATTTCTTATAATTTAAAAAAAATGTTTATTATACTTTAATAGTTAAAAAATAAAATATTATCTTTGGTATTTCATATATGTATTAATGATTTAACTTAAAAGAAAAATACATTTTCTTATTATGCTGATTTTCTTTATGGTTTATTTATAAATACTAAGACACAATAATAAAGACAATTACCCTATATGAAATCGTATATATTAATATATCGAGGTGAATATATTAAATTTATATAAAAATATATTAAATAGTGCGTTTTGTTTTAAAAAAGATTGATGCATTTGGAGTTCATGGAAAGCTTTCGTCGATGCTCATATTGTGGAAAAATATCTCGATTATCGGGAATTTTATGATTTTGCGCAGTGAAACATTACCGCTATCGCCATTGGCTGTCGGGTCGTCACACCCCTCGGCGTTATCACATATCACCCTGAAAAGTCCTTTCCTCCCGCGATATCGCAGTGTCCGTGGAGAGCAATATCGCGACTATCAGTTACCTCTCGTTCGCAAAAATGTTGCGGAGGTGTGCGGGATCGGGATGCATCGTGAACACAGTACACAGTCGTTTTGCATTGTGTGATAGAAACGCGAGCCGAGTGGAGCAGTTAAAGCGCTAAACTCGACGAGCGAAAGGGGCTTATTATTAACGCAACGCACGTGTTCCATTTAAAATTATGAGACAGACCTTGAAGCGTCAGTGGCTTCTGCCGAACGGTAAGAACAATGTGTAGAATGTTAAAGATCAAAGAGGGAATCTCTTTTCTACTCAACGCGGGAATCTCTAATGATCTTTCTTGGAATGGAAAATCAACCGCGTTCGGCAAAAGATAAAGAAGGAGTGGAAAAAAAGAAAAGAAATAAATTATGAAATACGCGCGAGAATTTTGCCCACCCACGAAATAACGCATATTGATCGTTCCATACTTGTTGCGCAGAGACAACAGCCGGGCTAAGCTACTCCGAGTATCAACATCCCCACCCTGTGCGAGAGCAAAAAGCTGCATTATATCTCGTTTTGTAAAATTGCATTTGTTCTTCTGGATATAGACAGCGCACTGCGCGGTGTTCTCCTCCCTGCGAAAAAAACGGGGATGAGAGAGTTCCTCGAGCTGTATTATGATTTATAAATGTGCTCGGAGTATCAGTACGCACCGCGTTATCGCATATCATGGAGACCGTACGCCTTTTGATAAAAGTCCTAATACTGTTCAGTTGGTGCGCGAAGGGATTCGTAATTGGGAACACTCTCGGTAAGTTGGCTTAGCACTTCATTGTTTCGTTATCAACTTTTTCGTACGAGTGAATAATATTTATTTTACAATATGTAGATATTTTTATAGGCTGGACTCATGCGACTCATGTGATGTCCTTTGACACAAAATTTGCTTTCTCTCTCTCTCTCTCTCTCTCTCTCTCTCTCTCTCTCTCTCTCCAATCTTTAAATTTTTGAAAAAATTATGATTTGTACTCATTATTTAATTATCAAAGATTGATTAACGGCACAAATAAATGAGATAATAAACGAGATAATTTCAATAATTATGTTATTAATAATAATGACAAAGAAGCAATTCTAACTATAAATATAAATGTAAAATGCATTTTTTATAGTTTGTTTATATAATTATTTATTTTATTCATATAAATATTTATTTTATTTACATGTTTACAGAAATAATTAAAAGCCAAATTAACATTTAGTTTTTTTTATCAAATATTCGATATTTAAAAATATGTAAAGAATATATGTAAATTACATATCTGTACTTTAACTTTGAAATATTCAAAATGTAATGATAATTGTAATTTTAGAAAAATGTATTCTTCCACTCGGCATGGAAGAAGGAAAAATCCCGGATGAAGCAATTACCGCGTCCTCCAGTTACGAAATGAAATCTGTCGGTCCTCAAAATGCGAGGTATAGAAATTAACACGCGAAAATATGTATAATAATTAAATAAGTACAGCCATTGCAATGATATACAAATATTTATAGAATACGGCAGGAAAAGAACGGTGGTGCTTGGTGTCCAAAAGCTCAAATTAGTAGCGCCATACGCGAATACCTGGAAATCGATTTAACGAGAGACCATCTTATCACGTGGACCGAAACTCAGGGAAGATTCGGTAATGGTCAAGGTCAAGAATATGCCGAGGCATTTTTTCTGGAATATTGGCGGCATGAAAAATGGCATCAGTACAAAGATTTAAGAGGGAACAAAGTATGTCCGATTGTTAATAAAGATTAATTTAAAACTATTTAATTAAGATTTAATTTATAAAGATTGAAATAATTTGTAATTAAAGATTTCGTAAAATATC
>Ga0157364_1001774_pt1 | contig 18996 bp, 19 predicted proteins | sample AttsexASBM2_FD_111476 | JGI IMG/M metagenome (GOLD analysis project Ga0157364, IMG submission 111476) | Fungus gardens microbial communities from leaf cutter ant in Ribeirão Preto, State of São Paulo, Brazil - Atta sexdens ASBM2 | ecosystem: Host-associated > Fungi > Mycelium > Unclassified ...
ATATATATATATATATATATTCTATCTTGAAATTAGTTAAGATACATATTTTTTTTAATTTATTGCATAATTGTATTAATGACATACTAGTAGCTGAAACAAGACTTATAAATTATTGATTATGGAAGAATGGAGACAAATATCAAAATTCACTTGCAGAAAATTAATAAAGAATTGTGTGTGTGTGTGTGTGTGTGATAAAAATTATCAAAAGAATTGTGTAGAAATTACTTAATTTAATTCTGCAAGTGCAATTTTAATATTTGTGCCCATTCTTTCATAATCACAATTTATAAATCTTATTTTGAAGAATAGTTTCGATTATGGATCTTTTTTTGTTAAGTTAGGAAACTTATAAACTTATATTGTATTTAATTTATGAAGGCCAATCGATATTGGTCATACTTTTTTAAACCATGACATACTAGCATGTCATTTAATACAATTACGCAATAAATTTAAAATAATATCTCGGTTGCTAATTTCAAGAAATTATTAAAATGCTGATTAAGAAATTAAAAAACGCTAATTAATGGAGTGTCTAAAAATTTTTATACATGGCTATAATCAATTTTAACTTTGGAATAATATAAATATATTCTATTAATAACATGACAATATTATTATTGAATATTTAATCGTTTAAAATATTTATATGCGTTACATTTATTTTTACTATAATATTTTCACGTAAAGCAGCTTTTTTTTGGTATGCACTAATTTAATATAATGGATTCGCTATAAGATTCATAAGCACTAATTAATATACTTTTTTTTCTAATTAATAGATTATGGGCGAATCAACCTTACATATTTTTATGGGAGATTGGTTTAACAATGTTAATTATTGGAGACCGGCCGGCATCCTTCAATGCCTACCGATATTTTCTATGGCTCTTTTCTGTCAAACACAGTTGTTTGAAATATACGAAACCATTCCGAATGTATCCTTAGAGAAAATGAACGACGTTGTAAGAGGAGCTTTAAATATATGTACACTTGTATATATGTGCGTTGGCTTGTTCGGTTACATTGCATTTTGTACCCAACCGTTCACAGGTAATTCAACAAAGCTGTATAATATACAGCTTATAATTATTTGGTCTATTCTTTTCAGCTAAACTTTTTAAATCGTTTATCTTTTTTGCTTATTTTTCTAACTTGAAAAAAAAAGAAATAAAAAATGAATGCAAGAAATGTAAGAAGTTTAGAAAAGAAAAGAATAGATCTCTTGTCAAATTGATACTTCACTATCCTTTATCATTATTATACTTTGCAGGAAATATTTTATTGAGTTTCGAACCTAGTATTACATCAGAATTGATTAAACTGGGATTCGTGTTTTCGGTTGCGTTCAGTTTTCCTCTAGTCATATTTCCATGTCGTGCGAGCTTGAATTCTCTCTTATTTCGCCGGGTATGTATATACTGTAAATAAATCTAGAGCATAAGTATATACTGCTAGAATTCCTAATTTACTGCTATGTTAGGTGTATACTCATGAACCGTCTGTCAATTATCTATCGGAGTTCAGATTTCGATGCCTCACAATCGCGATAGTCAGCATTTCCCTGATCGTCGGTATTTTAGTGCCGAACATAGAGTTTGTTCTTGGTATTGTGGGATCAACGATTGGTGTGATGATTTGTTTAATATTCCCGACAGTATTTTTTATCTCTATAAGCAGCAAAAATACTAATGAAAGACTTATAGCACAGGTAAAGTCCTTTCCTGTAAACCTCAGTTTCACGATTTTTTTCTTTTAACTTTTTATAATATAATATATATTTTATATCTAGTGCATTTTAATCGTCGGTGTTTGGATCATGATCCTCGGTACATACGCCAATTTATATGCTATAGAGAAGTCTACAAACACAAAGTTAGCGGTGACTAATAAGCCGCTCGTTCAAATCAATAATTTACCATTAGAAATAATTAAAGATGATTTACATATCATTCCCGACATTCCCAATAGTCTGGAACTTATTCCCAGAGCGAAAGGTACAAATTATTATTTAAATTTATTAAATCTATCATTTTTATTGTTATATTCATTTTATATTATTTTCTTAATTTTATGTTATATTACAGACAAAATGAATCAACTACCTGACATAAATGTTATCGACAAAACATTAGATCTGAAAGTGGAAGACGTTCGACAAGAACCACCAATACCTGTTGAACGTATGATCATCAGCGAAAAGCCAAATGTTGAAAAGTCTGATAAGATAGTAGTAGGCTCTCTTGTATCAGAAATAAAAAATATAGATGAAACAATCAAAAATGAAAATTTAAATGCACAAGCACAGATTGCTATAAATATTGATAACGCTAAAATTGATAAACCTGTTACTTTGAAAGCGGAAGAAAAGATAAAGATAATCGAAGAAAAGGAGCAATCATTGGATTTACAGAAGAATGATAATCTCGTTTTGGATGCAATAAAAAAAGAGGAATCAGAGTTGGCAGCTGATGGAGATATGGCTAATGCCAGAGCTGTAGAACGACATGAACAACTTAGAAAAACATTGGAGAAACATAAATTGGAGCAACGTCAGATGATGCAGGAACAAAAGGAGATTTTGAAGGATATCAAGGAACAAAAGCAAGAATTCGAGAGGGAGAAACAGAGAATGGCGAAGGACGAGATACTAAAAAAGAACGAAAAGGTACAAATTGATGTAAAAGAAAATATTTTGCCAGAAAATAATTTGATAGAAAATAGTAAAAAAGAAAACAGTATAAAGAATGAGATGAATATTATCGAAAAAAATAATAAAAAAATTTTGAAAAAGGATTGGAGTAATGCAGACAAAATAAAATTAAATGAAAAGCATGAAAAGCCTCGAAATGAGAATAATAATATGGATATCGCAGTTGAAAATAATAAGGAAAAATTAGATGTGTTTCGCGAAGTTTCTCAAAATAAGAATGTAGAAATATCACAAAAAATATCAGAAAATGCACCAGAAAAATTTCTTCTTATTAAAGAGATTGATCATGAAATACCAGAGAAATTATTACAAAAAGAAAAACAAGATAAAACGAAAGTAGAAAAAATAGAATTTAATGATTCCAAAAATATGAAGGGACCTATTTTGAACGCTTTGACAAAAGGAGTTCTACAAAGATCTGTTATGGAAGAGGAACTTGCTAAAAAGAATAATAATCATCGATTGAAGCAAGAGAAGAGAGAGATTCTTACGAATGAAGTTGTGAATGCGTCGGACAAATCGCAAGAAAAGTACGATGAAAAATATTCTGTACCTATAGCATTGAAAATGATGAATCAATCAAAATTAGAAAAGATGATCGTTCCATCATTGAATAAGAGCGAACCGGAGATTCTCGTGATTCGTCGAGACATTCTGGAGAATAACGAACGCGAGAAGAGAGACATTGATGGGGAAGCAAGTGTGAATGACACGAAAATAGAGAGCGATCATTTAACTGAGAAACCCGAATCTCTTGTTAAAGACGCCAATGACGCAAACAGCGAGACCTGTTCGAAATTGCAAGAAAATTCAAAGAAATCAGAGGCAGAGAAGGAATCTGAAAATAGAGTAATTAAATTGAGTACAACTGAAGTGCCTCTGATTAATACAAATCTTTATTTGTCCGAGCAGAAAATAATGAAGACGATTTCTATAGATCAACATGCTGCTCTGGATTCAAAGTATGCAAGTATGAATCAGGAAGACAAAGTTCTCAGTCCTAAAGATAAAACTGAGATATAAATGTCTCAAAAGAATCGAATTAATGTAGCATAATATTAAGTAAATTTATAAATCACTTTTTGTTTTTCGAGTTGCGCTGTGCTTCCTTATTTATATTCATACAATTAAATTATTATTAAGTTCAAAAATGGAAATTTCTATTGCATCTATCAGATATATGTGCGCGCGCGCGTGTATGTGTATTACGAGAATATCATGATATATTCGTGATATTTATAAGTTGTGTAATTGATAAAAGTGATATATTTAATATAATTTATGTAATTGCATATATGTATGTGATTTTTAATGTGACTGCTGTGTATTTTATCCAGTACATTACATTCTTCGTTCTATGGCGTAACAATTGTAAAAATAATGCAAATATTAGTCTAAGGTATTTAATTAAGTATAGGACCAAATACAAATGTATTTTTACACAACATTCGAATCTTTTCTTGCAAATCATTTGACTCACTAAAATATTTAAATTTTATTTTAATCTTTTTTTCTCATATTTTTTAAAATCTATATTAGATCATACATTAGAGATTGAAGATTGCGAATTGAACAGAAGAATTCAACTGTCAGAATAATCAAAACAAAACGGATTAAAGATGTATTACACATGTTTTTTAATGACAAAATGAAAAAATTATGAAAAAAAATTTATTCCAAAGTGATACAAAAAAGTTCAACAACAATTAGAACTAGAATCTGAAAAAATTATTTTAATGAAAAGTAAACTTTTTTAAAAAATTAAAATGAGAAAAGTTTCATATAAACTACAAAATTGTTAAATAAATATTAATCTCTCTTATTGAACTATTTCATGTGCATCCAATTTTATACGGAAAGTATAAATTTCTAATTTCAATCATTTTTTACAGACACTATATACACTTAATATTATGTCTTTATTATCCAATTTATCAAATTCTAATTTTCAATTTATAATTCTCAATTTCCAATACATAATCTGATACCTTCATATTATAATTACATTATAATTACAAATATTAATACAATAACTATTTGGATGCATTATGTATCTTTAATATCCATTAATTCTGATTTGGTTTCTGTAATTTCTATGTCTCTACATTTCGCGTGTTGTAATTCCCTCCTGATTTCAGGAGTGATCGAATGATGCGACTGTTTCCTCAGTAGTCCTAGCAAGGCCTCCTTTTGTTCGGAACTGATATCGCTCTTGTATCGTTGTACAAACGTTAAGAGGGCCTGATGCCATAGTACTGGCAACTCTCTTGTGTCTCTTTCAAACCTAATGAAATATATTTTGATATGAACATAGTTCTTAATCATTTTCATTTAAAATTTATTGTTATTATATATCATTCTCCTACTTCAAAAGTAGTACAATTAAAAAATATGATGTTTGAGATATTACCATGAATGAATTAAGTAAACATTATTTTATTAATCGTCCAAAAAAGTGAACTTAATTTCACAAAAATAGTCACAATTAAAAATTGTGATTATTAAATGTGACATTTCTTTTTGTCGATAGTAATTAATTAGTCAATAATTTTCTGTCAAATCAAAAAATAGTCTTCTTCTTTTCTGAGAAATTTAATTATTGAAATTATGTCACTTTTTAAGTAAGGAATATCTTACCTAAGAAAGTGAAACACTACTCCGTCCACTACTCTGTATGGAAGCGCATATTTCTTATCTAAGAAGATCCTGAGAAAGATACTGTTAGCGCCCGTATAATCCATCTCTGCGATTTTTAATATAGCCGCTGAAGAATGTAAAATTGGTATAGAATTGTTTGCGATCACAGATCCGATGATAGTGGCCTCTCTGAGTGTGCACGTTCCTGATTCTAAGAGTGGTAGGAGAATTCCCTTCATAAATCCAGCTGGTTTATACAATGCTTTTCTCAGCGCTTGATACAAATGAAAATTTAGTTTTTTATATTCTGCCAAATCATCCCGAATGCGTGGTAGCAGGACTAAATTGTAGAACCTCTGGGCCATCTTATCTTTCAAATTTGAAGCAAATATCCTTGTCCCCTGATACATGGCAGCAGCAGACCACTTTGTTGGGTCTGTGATATAAAGTATTTGCTCCCAATTCTTCAAGGTGGGCACGAGCTTAAAAGCTTTCGGTAGCTTGCCACTACGATATTTCGCCAGGACGTCTCTGACACCCTCATACATCGCCTTTACCCGTGGATCCAAATCCTGCAGTTGAATAGTTCCAGCGTCGGAGAACTGTGTCTCGATTTCTGTCTTTTTTTCTGTCAATTTTTCCATTATTATGTCTGCCAGCGTCCTCATGGGTGCTGCATCCTTTGACATGAACATCTGTAATGCCCGCTCATCGTCCTCATCAATGTTAATGTTCTCGTAATATACATCCTCTACTGGTTCTCCATCATCGCTAGATTGATCCTCGTCATCACTGAAATCAGAGCCAAGATTCACTTTTGATTTTTTGGATTTCTCAAGATTACTCGGACCAATCTCATCTTCGATCTCTAGCTGCTGTTGCCTAGCTTGCGACAAGATTTTCTTCGTCAGAGTTGGTGCTATATACTAGAAATTAAAATTAAAAAATGTAAGAGTGAGATAAAAAATTTCCAAAGGACTTAACTCGATTTTTTTTATTTAAAAAAAAAATAGAAACAGCATAAATTGCAATTGAAATAAAAAATAAAAAAGATTTTGATAATGCAATCTAATGCCATCACTTCCAAGTTTCCTGTAGTTTTGTGTATTTTAAATTTATTTATTTCTTTATGTTTTTCAAAGAACTTAATTATTTCTATTTGATTTAAAAAAACAGAATGTAATAAACAAATACAGTAAATAAAGTAAATGCTGAAACTAACCTCTTCCTCATCAGCTCGACGTCTGATTTTTTGCCGGTTTTTTACTTTCACCTCTTTCTCAAGTTCTATTTGATCCGCCAAACCAATTTTCGGTTCTTTAGTTTCGCCTTTAGATACTTTGACTTTTTTCGCTTTACCCATTTTTTAAGCAATATCAAATTATATTTCTAGTAATATAATATCAACAAAAACACGTGTATGAACGAGGAATGAAGTCGGAGGGGGGGGGAGGGGATTTAAAATAAGCATGGCGGAAACTGACACTGTAGCATCGATATTTCGTAACATCGATATCTTGAATTGATATGGACTTCGATATTTCCAATTATTGATGCTAAGCCTATATTGTATCGATATTCGATACAAATAAAATTGGATATTTTTAATTGCGAATTGCTATTATTAGTAAAGATATCAGTTACGGTATATAGAGAAGGTTCGAGTTTTGGCTAAGGTGATATTTTTCGCAATAAATTATTTATAAACTTTTAAGATATCTATTAGCGTCAATATCATTAAATTAATTTGCAACATTACTATTCTACAGTTTTAAATTAAGATTCAAGACCGAAAATTACTTAAGCGCACATATATAAATTTATACCAAAATATACTTAAGCTCTATCTATTATATTTTAATCTAGATTCTTGACATAAATAAAATTGCAATTTTTTTTTCCAGCCGTTTATATATTTGCTTTCTATAAGTATATTAATTAGAAGTTTTTCTCATCTGTGACCAGTTTCAATAAGCAATGAATCTAATAAAATTGTTAAATTTTCAGTTATAAAAGGCTCGTACACCCAAGCTGCTAGATGAAGCATCTTCCAAGATTCTGTACAATTGTGAGCAACATTTTCGAGTAATTTGCGTTTCAATTTGACTTCCATATAATATGCTTCATATATAGTTTCTGCTACTTCACCTAAACATTTTGGAAGCATAATATTATAACATAGTTTTATCAAATAATTTAATTATGTAATCAAAATATCAAAATATTATAAGATATACAAATAAGTTTTTAGCAAATAAAATGTTAGCAAAGTTCTAACAATTTGCTACTGGATATTCCAAACAAAATATCATATAACAAATTGATCAATTGTGTTTTTTACAAAATTTGCTTGGTTTTCAATAGTTTACTAACAGTTTATATTGACAGATCTCTTATTCTGTCAATAGCAGAACCTGTCAATATAAACTATAATGCATTTGACTCTGCTTAAATAGCCTTTTTATATGATATATAATTTGTATATTTTGGAAATTTAGTTACGTTAACCAAAGAACAATTTAACATCTTTTTATAGCAAACACTCTGTAAAGTATATATTTTCTAGATTATAAATCTAGTTATTTAAATTATTCCTTACCAAACCTTGTTGTCGGCCATGTTGTAAATAATTTATCTGTAGTTTTTTCTAAGGTTGATACAGTTTTTAATTGATTCTTAATATGATCTAAGTTTTTAACTATGCCATCCTAAAAATAAGATTATTAATAGTTATTTATATTAATAAATTATAAATATAATTCTAAATTCAACTAAAACATCAATTAAATCAAAATAATATTAATCTAAATCTGTAAAATTGTAAAAATATGAAATAATGTAGTAAAAGAATGTATATACTCTTAAAAAGAAAAAGAGAGAAAAATTTACCAGATTATCACAAATATTTTCTAACTTATCACACAAATCTTGTAAAATCTTAGAATAATTTTTATCGTGTTTTTCTTGTGTTATGTCTTTTAAATAAGTAATTCCTTGAATATGAAGATTATTCCATTGCTGTATATTTGCATGAATATCTGCAGCTAAATCACGTATAAGACGTACGGTTCCTGTTAAATTTTTTCCTTGGAACGATTTAGGCGAAGATAATTCTGTAATAAATTCATTTGAATAAAATGTATCATTTAAACTTTCATATATTTCTTTAATGCTATTTAATATACAAATTCTTTAATATATATAATTTCTTTAATGATATTTAATATATATATATAAGCATAAACTTACTAATGGGAGAAAACATTTTCTTGTCAGCATAACGTTTAAATAAAAATATTATTCAATTTCCTATTTTCTCTTACTTTTCTTCTTTGGTTAAGGTTCGATAGGAGACTATGGAGACCTCTAGTTGAAGACGAATTTCTTTATACAGAAATTACAGCAACTAAAATACTACATGAATACAATTTAATGAATAGCGTTTTTTAATTGCAATATTTGTAATTAGTCATCTGAAGAATGATCTCTTTGGAAAAAAGACAAAATAAAAATTCATTCCGATATCTCTTTCACCAAGAAGTGCATATAATTTTATTATAATTTTTTAAGAAATAATTTGTAAAACTTTCAAAAATTTGAAAAATTAAAAAAAAAATTAAACAGTTATTCAGAAATTCCGAAAAATTCTATAAACATTATATAAAATTCTAAATATTATAAAATAATATAAAAATTTAGGTAATTATTTAGAATACCCCCCCTCCCTCTATCCACCTCAAATCCTAATAAAAATACACTTATTCATGTTTTTACTCAAAACGAAAGAATGAAGAAGGCAAAACAAATAAACATAAGGATATTAATTTAATTGTGCAATAATAGTTTTCCATTAGTCTCATGACTATCATAGATTTGTCCAATAATTCGGACCAATACGAATCGTCGAAAAGTTCATACTGAAAATCCGATTTATTTCTTTAGAGTTTCTTTTCAACATGTTTTACAATCTATGCTCATAATTTGCGCGCGAAGTCGAGGCATAACGTTATTTAACCACATATTCGTATTTAGTTGAGATCAATTGAGAAAAAAACATTTTATAAAGTAAATTTTAAGTAAGGCTGCGTTTTTAACTTATAAAAAATGACGACTAAAGTATCACGAGATTATGTTAAAGACAAAGGTAAGATTTGTCTATGTTCTCAGAATTTGTGGGGAAGACTATATAATCGACATTAAAGTTTTGATAATGCTACCTATAAATTTTACAAATATTTATTTAAGAACAAATAAAGACCTTCTTCCTGGAATTTGTGGCAATGGATGATACAGGAAAAAAAACCTTCAAATATAGAGATATGCTTACGAAAATAGCACACCGTGAACAAATTAGCTTCGAAATTGATTTGGATGATTTACACTCGTACGATGATGAATTAGCCATGTCTATCACTAATAATACAAGAAGATATACTAATTTAGTCCTGAATGTACGTATAGAAATTATTGCCAATACTCTCAAGATAATTTAAAATAAGAAGATTTATACTTGGCATGTAGACATATTAATACTTAAATTTGATTTACTGTAAACTAACGCATGTATAAGTTTATGTATTTTACAGCAGATAGAAATTAATGAATTTTTTAATATAGCTGGTTCAAGAAATGCTGCCTGACTTCAAAGAAGGAGTTGTTCTGCCTAAAGATTCCTTGGATGTATACACAGAACATCGATTATTATTGGAAGCACGTAATACAGTACCAGGTGCTCAAAATGCTGCGAAAGTTAATTATGCTCCTGAATTGATGCGACGTTTGTAAGAAAACCTAATTTATGTTTCGACATTGTTTGTATAGAGACAACAATCTAGATTCATAGATATGTCTATACTTTCTAGTGAAGTGTACTTCAAAGATTTCTCTGATGCAAAGGCATACTCAGTAAGAGATATTAAGGCAGATAAGATAGGGAAATTAGTAACAGTTAGAGGTATTGTTACTAAAGCGACCGAAGTAAAGCCGATGATAGTTGTGGCAACGTATACATGTGACGAATGCGGTTCGGAAGTGAGCCAGCCAGTACGAAAGCTGATATTGTTTCTCTTTTATACATCCAATATTCTATACTCAAATAATATATTTTGCAATTTGTACAATATTTAAATATATTTTCTTTTTTTATATTATATAATTGATTATTACAGGTACATTCTTTAAGTTTCATGCCTATACGAACATGTCCAAGTGATGGATGCCGCGTAAATAAATCTGGTGGCAGGTTGTACTTGCAGACAAAGGGCTCAAAGTTCATCAAATTTCAAGAAATAAAAATACAAGAACACGTAAATTTATAAATATTCAAATAAAAATTTATAAGTTCACATTTTTTTTTGATAAAAATTTTACAAGTTTACAAACATTCTTAAATTGCTGACATGTGTATTTTACAGAGCGAGCAAGTTCCAGTTGGCCACATACCACGATCGTTAACTATCTTTTGTCGTGGCGAAACAACAAGAACTTGTCTACCTGGGGATCACGTCATTGTGACTGGTGTATTTTTACCTTTTCTAAAAACAGGTTTTAGTGCTAGAGCAGGGCCTGCACTTTCCAGCGAAACTTACTTGGATGCCCATGTAAGAATAAATATATCAATTCTACACATCACAAATTAATCTTAGTCTTTTGATGCAAAATTTATTTTTTATTCAATTTCAGAAAGTGGTATGCCTGAATAACACGGATATCGCAGACGACAGTAGTGCAGAATTGACCGATGAAGAATTAGGTTTGCTTATGCAAGATGATTTTTATAACAAGTTAGCTTGTTCTTTAGCCCCTGAAATTTATGGACTTGAAGATGTTAAGAAGGCATTGCTTCTGCTTCTGGTTGGGGGAACAGACAAGAAGAAAGGCGATATTAAAATTCGAGGTAAAGATATTACTGTGTGATTTAACGTTTATCTCTACTTTGATACCTAAAAATATTTTTATCTACTTTGATATATTAAAATATCAATAGATATTAAGATAATTTTATTGTTTCTAGGCAATATTAATATTTGTTTGATGGGAGACCCTGGCGTCGCAAAGTCGCAATTATTATCCTATATTACGCGATTAGCTCCAAGATCGCAGTATACTACAGGACGAGGATCATCCGGTGTGGGTTTAACCGCTGCTATTATGAAAGATCCTTTAACAGGTCAGATGGTATTGGAAGGTGGAGCTTTGGTATTGGCAGATCAGGGAGTGTGTTGCATCGATGAGTTTGATAAAATGGCAGATGCGGATAGAACGGCAATTCATGAAGTGATGGAGCAACAGACCATATCTATTGCTAAAGCTGGAATAATGGCCCGCTTGAACGCCAGAGTCTCTATATTAGCCGCTGCCAATCCGGCATATGGCAGATACAATCCACAGAGAACAGTCGAGCAGAATATTCAATTGCCCGCCGCATTGCTGTCACGATTTGATTTGTTGTGGCTTATTCAAGATCGCGCAGATCGAAGTAATGATCTTAAGTAAGTAATTTATAATATTAAAAGTAAAAAAATATAATACTCTTATATTATTTTTAATATTACAAATCACTCTTTAGACATCTTAGTCTATATATCTAATTAAACATAATTCGTTCTAATTTCATATTTTATGATATTTATATGATAATGAATAAGTATTCTTTTGATAGACTCGCGCAACATATCACATATGTTCATCAACATTGCTCGCAACCTCCGACGGAAACAGAAGCTATAGATATGAAATTGATAAGAAAATACATAAATTTGTGTAAAACGAAAGAACCTGTTGTGTCGGAAGAATTAACAGAATATATTGTAGGTATGTATATACAATTCATGTTATAATTTTATTATATCATTATGCCTTAATACATATCTCTTCCTATAATGATATAAATAAAAAATTATCACTTTGAGTTGATTGCAGATAAAGAATAAAAACGTAAAGAGAAAAAAAGAACATATTTTAAAGGAGCATACTTTTATTCTTTATAACGAATTAACACTAAAATTACATTTTAAAATTAATGTTTCAAAATTTTAATAAACATTCAAACTGATTTTCTGGAACGCTTTGTTTTCTTATAGAATGATATCATGGTTGTAACAAATAAGGGATATGAAATATTATTTATTGTCATCATGTACTAAAAATTATTTGGTAGATTTCTGAAATATCATTCTTTTGCAGACTCTTATGCGGAAATGCGGAAAGAGGCGCGTAACAGCCACGATAAAACATTTACTTCCGCTCGAAATCTACTGGCTATCCTTCGGTTGTCGACGGCATTAGCACGGTTACGATTATCGAATGTAGTTGATAAGGATGATATAACAGAAGCAAACAGATTAGTAGAGATGTCCAAACATTCAATTAATTACTCCGAACAACGCACCAAAAACGTGCAACAAGATCCGGTCAACAGGATCTTCCAACTAATACGAGAACTTGCTGGCGATAAAAAAACTGTTAAAGTGTCTGATATTCTGGAGCGATGTACGAGCAAAGGATTTAAACCTGATCCAGTATATAAATGCATTGAAGAATACGAAACGTTAAATGTGTGGCAGGTCAATCAGACCAGAAGATTAATCACTTTCATTTAAGCTTGATTTTTTCAACTTAACACCTATTGCACGAACTAATATTTTTTATACCTTTAAAATATACTCATTCTGTATTTTTTACAATAAAAGATAAACAGTTTTTATTTAAGTATGATAATTTATTATAATAACATTAAATATACAGGGTGTACCATTTTAATTTATCACCCCTTTCACAGGACAAGATTTGTCGCAGGACAAGATCGAATCAAAAATATGTTTAGACAAAAATTGTATGGCTTGATGGGGCGAATAGAGGTAAAATTAATTTTCGAAAAAGTTAATGTTTTATGATTACATGAAGAGTATGGCTATTTAAAAAAATGAAATTATTATGATTTTTTTTTTTAGTAGAGGAATCATATGTTATTTTGATGTTAATAATAAGTATCTGTATAAGAATATTAATATATGGATGTTAATGAGAAAAAAATCTAAAATCTGCAAATAATTTTATTGTGAAAAATAAGAGAGTTTAAATTTGGAATTCCCCACGTTTCGAAACGAGTGTCATATATGTATATAGCATGTATTCTAATAAGGAATTGTTTAGATGACATTTTGTTTATTATGAAATCTCATACTATATAAATATTATCGATTGTAACTTTTCAAAGAAATAAGATCGCAGAAATCGAAAACTTATTATCAGCATTCATATTTCATGCAGCATTCATGTTTTGTTATTGTTATTACACAAATGTATAAATTAACAGTCAGAATTATGTCTTATTAGTTTTATTTTATAGGGTATACAATTTTATTTTATAGAGTAAGTTCTTATAATACCTTATTGAAATGTATGTATACATTACATAATTTTTTAAATGAAATTATAAAAACGTTCTTCGGTTTTCGATTAAAAATTAAATGTCTAAGAATATGTCTAAGAACGTAATGATTCAATTAAATGATAATTTTTAATTATTTTTTCATACATTTTCAATGTTAGTTTTATTTTTTTAAAAGAGTAATATATGTACTTTGTTGCTGCTTTATAAGGTTTATGAAAACGATGTATAATAAGCTAATTTTTGATAATCACTTGTAAGATACTATCACTTTAAGATATTCAATCATAAGATACTGTTTTTGAAATGGTTTTAAATATTTACTTAATATAAAAATTTTAAATATATAATATGCTGATGGGAATATTCCTCATATACAGACAAAATATATCTAATAAAGCATTGTTTATTATGAATATCAATTAGGAATTTGAATTATATTCTATAATAGCACAACTTTATTACAAAGAATAAGTTTCTAAAAATATGATACAATTTATTTGTAATGTGCATGCTCAATTATTTTTTATATTATTTCTTTAAACTTCCTGACAGATATATATTTAGAACGACAATTGAGGTAACATGAATTTAGAAAAAGATAAGTAGCAGCATAATAATTATTGTAACAATGTAGCTTAATAATGAAAGTCTTAATAGTGAAGAACTAAACCATTTCACCAAACTACATACATTTTCCTTATTACGTGATATCAGTGCACTACTGCACACCTCGACTATATAAATCTAATCCATCAACACATTGATAACATTTGGAAAAAGATGCTTGATTCAAAAAATGATTATGATCATTTCTTTTTCGCGGTGAAACTAATACAACTATTAATACAATCGACTCACTATATAAATTTGCACCAATTAGAGCTGACATTAAGTGTCAACACTAAGTCGTACGAATACAATTTTAATTAAAGCACGGCATAATTTACGTATTGAATAGATATAAATACTCCCATAAAACGAACGTTTTATTTCCTTTACTCTATACGTTGCTTCGGGCTCTATACATTCAAAATACAATTTTTTGGTCATTTAATAGAAAATCATGAAGACAGTTTCTTTAAAAATGTTTCCACAGAAAATACCGTAACGTGAGTAAATGATAAATAGTTAAAAATATATGTATATATGATGTGATTTATAATATAATTATTTCTTATTTTTCTTCAAAATATATTTCTTATAGTAATTTTTAATGATATTGTTTGAATTCAATCAAATTGTAAAGATTCATTATTGTATGATTATATTTAAAGCAAATATAATAATTATTAAAATAATTATTAAAATAATTGTTGTAACAGATTGTTGATAGTTCCACAAGAGTGGAATGAAATGAGACAGTTATTTCCTTGTTGGGACAAACCATAATTAAAGACCACATTTAATATTTCAATAAAACATCCTCGCTATATTTCAGTTTTATCAAACATGCCGACACAGTTACAGAAAAACTATGACAATTATAGTGATTCATTACGCATATACTTCCATATTATGCTTCCAATGTCCATTTTTCAAATTGCGATAGTTATGACTGAATATCAATCCATTAAAATTAATGAAAACATTACTTTGTGATGCGAATGTTGTTCAAAACAGCAGTTTCCGAAATTTGAATTTGTACAGAGAATCATGAACAATATTACATTGCAAATTGAAATTAAAATCTGAATTCGGTGAGATAAATATTCCAAAAATGGATCACATTGCAATTCCAAATTTTTGTCACAAGACGACATATCGAAATGAAGACTCATATTTCATACGTAATGCATATATTTAAATATAAAATATGTTAAACGAAAAAATAATATGCATCAATTGAATTTTTTAAAAGTTTAAAATTTATTAATTTATAAATTTTAATAATTATCATTATCGTACAAGGTGATTCGTACAATTATTATACAATTTAAATTTTGAAATAAATATGAAATAATTCTAATTATATTTTTTTTCTAAAATCAATTGTGTTTTTTTCATCAGCTGTGCATAAAAAAACCAGAATATGATTATAAGAAAATTAACAATTGCAAGATTTTTCACATTATTCCATGCCAAAATATGCTAGAATAAAGTATTAAATATTTCGTATGCTACATTGACATTTTAATAATTCTTTTTAATATCTTAAAATATAAAATATCTTTAAATATTTTAAAATATAAAAAAAATTGTATAAATAATTAAAAGAATCTATATGATTAAAAATATATACAGACTATTTAAAAAATAGAAGTAATTAGGAAATGTCTTTTACGCCTCCAAATAATTTTGATAATTATATCGAATTGAGGAGCCTTTTCCTATGACTCAAAATCAAGATTATGGGAGCCTCACTTATTCAATATATTTTACCCTTTTTACTGAGTGATATCTTCTTCTGTACTAAATATCTACTTATAAAATACTTTTTCATATATTTCATATATTTATAAATTTTATTTTATTTATAAATTTAATATAAATTTTATTCACAATTGCATCTGTTACATTATACAAATTATATCAAGTTAGACATTTGTTGTATTTTATTAAGAAATACGAAAAGCAAAATCCACTTTTTTAACAAAATTAATAACGAAAGTGGATATTTAATGAGATATTACATTACACATTTAATGTCAAACTGAATCTAATAAAATACAATAATTTGGTTTCATTATAATTTATACATATACAGAATTATAAATAATTTAAAATGTCAAATATCTTATATACATTATTAAAAACAAATTAAATAGAAAAATGTAAAACAAGTAATATGTTTTATTCAAGAAAAACAAAGAATTGCATGTTAGATTAATTATATTATTAATATTAATTAATATTATTAATATTGCATGTTAGATTAATTATAATAATTTTTAGGGAAGCTAATCTTATTTATAATGAAACATTGGAACAGTTATGCGCAGAATAGAAGTCGCACATTTAATAGTACCTAAAATAGCATATCAATGGTTTAGTAACTTACTCAATTTAGTTTGGTGGTTTCATTATTGATGATTACACGACGGTTTTGCTACTATGTTCAGAGAAGAAGCTGTTGCTAAGGTTTTTATATTTATTATATTTATTCGCAATATATAAAAAATATATCTCTGCAATGTATACTATTTTTATATTTGAAATTTAGATCCGAGATCATATCTTTTTCAAAATCTATATATTATCTGAAATTTGTGACGATATACTTTTAAATAGGAACAATAATATTATATAAAAATTTTTGTAAAAAAACTCCTAAAAATTTTTTCAATTAAATGTTAAAAAAAATATTACAATTTAAGGCATATAATATGACAATTATGTGAAAACATATTTTAATAAATGGATTCACACGGGTTAGATTTCTAAACTGAATTATGAAAACTGTAAAAAATAATTTTAATAATAATGCACAAACATGTATATAATATGTAATAACATACGTTATTAGCTCACAATGCGGACATATTTTTTATCTTAACGTTTATGCATAATTATGAAACTTTAATTTTAGAGAATTTTTTCAATAATTCTGTAATTTTGGATTTCTTCATAATTCAGAATCAATGTGAATCTCTTCATCTGGATTCTCATTTTAATATGAATCTTGTGGAAATCACTAGCCTCAGACATTAATTTTCAGTTTTCCTCGCTACATGAAAGGTAATAACAATTAAATAATCTTTCAGTACAAATTTACATATATGAATATTATGAAAGAAAAGGGAGGAAAAATTTAGTTGGGAAAAATTCAATTACGATGTAATAATACATCTCTTATTATAGCAATAATTGTTTTACGGATATTCCAAAGTGCTATTACCGATAAAGTTTTTCGAAATAACATTCATAGATATGTTAGCAGACAATGAGTAAAGATAATATAACAATTAATTACATTATGTACATACTACATGCGCGCGTGCGTGTGTGTGTGTGTGTGCGTGCGTGCGTGCGTGCGTGCGTATGTGTGTGTGAGTGTATGTGGATTGTGATAACTGATAAGTATCAAAACAACTGTTGCTGACTTAAAGTTTTCAAAAATTTCCATAATATTTGCAATATTTTAAAATATCTATGTTTTCTCTTTATATATATATTTTTTAATCTCATTTTGTTCATGTCTTTTTCATTTTTTTATTGTTCATATATTAACTTAATTTTGTTTCCGAAAAATAGCGGCTACCCCTTTAAATCCTTAAGTCAGTTTAAAAGACTTTCGTCTGTAATATGTGTGTAACATAAAATTGTATTGTAGAATTTTATGTACATGTTCAAGTTAAGTTATAATTTATTTTTATATTCAGTTCCATTACGATGATATATTCCATTACGATGATCACTACAAAAAGTAATCTTTTTAGGATGTTCAGTTCAATAATGTCTTATAATTTCTGGTTCATGAAAGAACAATTAAAAGATGAAACATATCACTGTAACATATTATCGAATGAAATCTTAATTTGGTTTCAAAACAAACATTATCCTGTTAAGACTGGGAACGAGACACTCATTCCACAAAATTTCTTCTTTCGCGAAGTTACAATTCAACAAATTACATTGGCTGATATCCATAAATTTAAGGAAAATATTTTAAAATAAAGACTTCAAAACATGTTTAGCACCACATTTTAATATTATCCGATTAATTTTTCCTCAAAGTGATTGTTGGATAGTGAATATTGAGCAAGTTGATAAATATATATAAAAAATTCTACACGTTTTATATAATTATAAAAATAGTAAAAGATATTTCTGCAAATATTTGCATATTAAGTCGGATATTCGACGTTGCACTAATAATGAAAGCATGCATGATGAGTGTTTTAAACATATGAAACATACGAATGCATCTTCTTCATATGTATGTATGAATTCTTTTTAATGTGAGAAAGAAGATAAAATAAAAAAACGGGAGAAGTATTTCTCTTAGTGTCATCTCATAAAATTTATAATACAGTTTAATAAAGTACTTTTTTTTTAACTGAATAGGATACTACTGTAATTAAATGTGATTTATTAATCCGGGGCATCATTACAAAATATTTAAATATTTAGCTGGACATTATGAGAATATAAGTGTCATCAATTGTGCTAAAATCATTGATGATGCATTTCATTTGATGATGAATCGTCAGCTCGACGTATCTGTATTTTGGAATCTCACGCAATTCTTATCACAAGAGACAAATTTTGATGTGTGGTATCCAATGATTAAAGTGTTTGAATATAT
>Ga0157364_1001775_pt1 | contig 18994 bp, 14 predicted proteins | sample AttsexASBM2_FD_111476 | JGI IMG/M metagenome (GOLD analysis project Ga0157364, IMG submission 111476) | Fungus gardens microbial communities from leaf cutter ant in Ribeirão Preto, State of São Paulo, Brazil - Atta sexdens ASBM2 | ecosystem: Host-associated > Fungi > Mycelium > Unclassified ...
AATCGATTTTGACCAGTAATTTCATTTTTTTGTTTTATATATACATATATATATATATATATATATATATATTATATATATATTATATATATATATATATATAATATATATATATATATAAAATTAATATGTTTGAAAAGAATTAATAGAATACAATTTTATTGACTGATTATATATATGACCCACAATGTATAGATTCAAGGAAACTGATACATCTAATTCCATCGAGCTACAACCTGCAATAATCGCAATTGTCGCAATGTTAGACGTCTCGAGCAATTTCCACGTTAATTTTTCGGTAATTGATTTTCGTCGGGTGTATATTACGCGATGCTATAACAACGAGGGCGGGATTTAATCGCATGGAATAAATAATCTGTATCATTGGTGGATATGTCGTATTGCATTCAGTACGCAATCGTAGTATCAGGATAGTACAGTAGAATAAAACAGCGACGGTAGATGCGAAGCACGTAGATAAAACTGTATCGACATTTTTTCCGCACGTTCATATCTATTTTTTTTACCGGTTTTAATTGCGATTACAGTTGCGCGATTCCAAGCCATGCGCGTCCGCGGCTTTCGTCGATACCGGTTTCGTATCCGGAGCAGCGTGATAAACGTCGACTGTTTACGTTACGATAGTCCGATATCTCGGAGCCGCTCCAGTTAGCAATCGGTTAAGCAATCGAATAGCAGATCTTCAAGATCGAAAACAAGATCGTCTACGTGGCTGATTCGATAACGCCGATAAATCCACAATACACTGTCGTGAATATTCCGTCGCATATACACCGATGAATCTGATGGAATAGGTATCTTGTAATACATGGAATTTCAAACAAGATCCGCGCTAGATTTCGCTTGTAACTTGTACGAACGATAATGTATATTACGGTAAATGATAAATGCTACATGTGTGTATTAACGCATATCTCTACCGCGAAGCGGTCCATTTGATGGCATCAATTATTACACAAGCTTCTTATATATCCGTCTTTTATATAGAGCGGAACATTAAAAGTCAGTTTCAGCACTATTTGGCAGCTACTGATACGAAGTAGCTGCATTGATAAGACATTTGGATTGGATTGCGTATACATTCTCCTTAATTTTCTAACATTTTATATTGTATTTTCTTCGAGCATTATTTTTAATACACAAAGCATATCATTTCATCGCGTCACTCACAATATTTGAGCGAGACTGATGAAATTGGTGTATTAGCGCGCGCGCGCGTGTGTGTGTGTGTGTGTATGTGTGTGTGCGCGTGTGTGTATGATTTTACTATTGATTCACCTCTCATTGTATTGTTGTCTTAGTTTCAGTTTTGTAACAACAGTTTTGCTAACCATTTGCAAGCTACTATTGCCTATTGTATTTTATGTTTATGTCTACTATAGTCTATTGTATCATTTTTTATATCTATTACTCTGTTAATATGTAATCTTTTTCATAGAGCTTTGCAATAAACTAAATTAAATTAAATTCAATTCAATTAAGCACATATATTATTTCACGAATCGTAAAACATTATTATATCATTTTTTAACATATATTCGTGAAAAACGTTTGAGATATCATTACCTCTTGATGTTTAACCGGCAAACTGATGACATGTACAAGAATCTGATTTCTCGCATCGACTTTCCGTCAGCAGTTATGTGTGTCGGTTTCGTGTTGGTTTACTGTTACGATGCATCATGACGTTGTTTCGGACAACTTCTCGTATGTGGAGTAGTACATAAAACGCGTCCTAGTTCCCTTTTAACCGCAGCTTCTCTGACAAATCGAGATTAATTTTTCTTTAGTGAAAAGTGACACCCTGACATTTTGTATACATGTACAAATTTCGTCCAAGTTCCATGTTTATCTGCACTTTAAATAAGAACGTGCGTCACCGCTACGTGATAAACTTATTCAGCGATAATCAAGCATGCAGACTGAAATCGAAGTTTCGCGAGGATACGAAAAGCTAAGTTTCCTCTCAAGTGCATGAAATTCGGAGGTTTCCTCGCTGAATAGGGTTCTAATTGGCTCTAATAGAGAACGAAATTTCGCTCGTGGACTAAACTTCACCATTTTTAGTCGTCCTTCAATACTCCGTTACGGAGAGCATAGCGAAAGTTCCCTGTTCGTCATCAATTATTTCTAAACTCGGAAGGCATTCGCGGGACGATTATAGCGGCTCTCATGCGGCACCGTCCAAAGTGGTTCTTGACCGAACGTTCGATCGATCGGATTCGAGAATGAGGACGAGGGATAACCTCTTCGTAGAAGTGGACGGGATACACTTTCTGTTGGTCTCGATACATGCGGATGCACATGCAAGATATAGATGTGTGCATTTATGTGCAAGGCTGTGTGGGTGATTGTAAAACGTATACCTGAACCTTCGCATTTATGTCCTGCTAAGTGGACGACATAATCCCGCGCTGGATTACCGCCGGCTTGCCCGATAGCGTCGGCTCCTTTTATCATAGGGTTTTCGAACTTTGTGTACTCGGTATCAGCGTACAAAGTCGCTTAATTTTCGACTGATCTTGATCGCGTGGATTCTTGTCATGCAGATATACCGCTTTCTTCTATTAATGCTGCACGCGCACTCGTGGTAAAAGCGGATATTTCTTAATCTTCTTGCCGACCTCTTCCGCAATCTCCTCGTCTCTCCCTCACTTTTTCGACCTTGTTCTAGCGAACCGTTATCCTCCATATCCCCGTTGGCGTATACAGGACGTCTCGCGAGCTATGTAATTCTTCACGATTATAAACTTCTGACGAAAAAATTTAGGTAAAAGATTATGCAACATTTTAATTTTCAACGTCAAAAGTCACGAAAAAAATCCTGAAATAAATTTCCTCATAAAATAGAGTACTTGCACATTTAAAATCTATCGAAAAACGAATGTATATTGAGAAAAATTTCTGGTTAAAAATGGACGAATCAGAATTTTCTAGAATCTTTCTTAAATCTATTATTATTGTTATTTATATATATATAATTTAGAACCAAATGTTCAATATAAGACGATTGCAATTCTGACTGATATGATCAGAATCTTATCTTCAAGACATTTTTGTCGGTGTAACATTTTATATTCAGATTGAAAAAAGAATTTTATATTAACTAGAATTTTAGTTAAAAATGGACATATCAGAATTTTTTAATTGAATTTATTGTAATTCTAGTTGAGATCAAAATTTTGATTGATATAAAAAATTTTTTGGTCCATTTTCAACCAGAAATTTTTCTCAGTGTAGAATTTTTAAATTTGTACAGACTTTTTAAATTTGTACAGACGAAATGATTTTATTTGGAATTATTCGATAGTTTGATAAGTATGCCTCACGTTGATTATTGTCTTTAACGGTCTGCGGTTCGGAATAAGTACGCACAAATTCTGGGGCACATGTGCATGCGTCGTTGCCGGATTCAAGCCGGGAAGCTGACGACTACGCCCCGAAGACACCATCGCGGTAGACAGGCAGTCAGACAGCGCCGTAATAAATTGCTACCGTATTAATGACGTTCCGGCACACCGACGACCGAGGTCGTGACATCCTTTCGGGCTCTCTGGCTCGTGTGCACGTCATACCTTCTTGTCTTGCGGTCGTGCTTTCCGAGGATGAAACGCGAAGTGATAATCAAACATCCGATATTGATTTCAGTAATTTTACACGGTTATTGCGTTATTATTTCTTGCAGATATATGCGATCGTGCCGTTCCTGCGACATGATGGTATACACTCGGGTTCCTTTAGCCGTTTTAAAGCTATAAAATGGAAATTACCGCACTTATTCTAAGCTCAGAATAATTTGTACTGTACACTTTTACACTGTGCGTGTAATTTAGCCATGTTACAGTCATTTACAAAGTTTTATTTTTCAACTCATGATTAAGTATTCAAATACTAAAAACATACATTGATAATTTTTATTTTTGAATGTGTATATTCAGGAAATCTCATGACGAGACATACAATAAACTGTTTATCAATTTAATGTCTGTTAATATATATCTGCGCAATAATTAGTATGAATTTGTTAACTTTATACTGAAGATCTCAATAAAGGATCGAAACATCTATATTTAATTAATACATATTCATTCATATTAATCAATATATATTCTTTTACACAGTTTCCATTTGTTGGCTTCCATAGTGTTGGCTTTCATAGGTCTTTTTATTGTGATGATTTATTTTATTTGGAGCCTTTATCTTTATATATTATTTTAACTTGTTCCAATTTAGATTAACGAATAGTAATATTATTACTTGATATCAATGATATTTTCATGACGTTGTAACAATTATAATTATATATAAAATACATACGTTTCTTCTCCTTCTTGCTTGCTGTAATCATACTATTCTACTGACAAATAGCTATCGATTCTCTTCTGGAATGACTCAATTAAATATCGTTGTTGAACAGCCGTTCGTAATTATTATGTAACGTTAGACACGTGCGAATATGAACACATATTCCATAGAATAGATCGATATGCATTGCCAAGGTGCGGTTGCGTGGGAAGTAAGCGTGGTATAGAACGACGAGCGGATTCGCTAGAGACAATCTAGTAGGTTACAAGTTCTCGTGCCGATAGAACGTTTAGAAAAATGATTTGATTCCTGGTAGGGGCCCTCGGGTGCGCGTGATTTGTGTTCGAGCCCGACGCCATTTGTCATTGCCGGCACCGTTACGTCCCACGGGCCCCTCGGGACTCGAGGTCGAAAAGCCGAAGTTAAATTTAACAAGCTTAACCGATAACTCCCGCACGGATCGGCACGAATCGCTGTATATGTATATAAATACACACACATACATTCTCTCTCGCTTTCTGTAGAATATATATCTATGCAACTATGGCTATATCAAAATCGCGCGCAGCACATTCGCGTGCATCAACCAATCGCCGATATACCACAGAGATTTGGAAATAGTGATCTCGCGTGTCAGTCGGCATATTAAATCGCGACAGCGTGTGTTTCATTCCCGAGCGACTCGTCGCCTCGCCTCACCTCGTCTCGCGTCGAATTGCGTCGCGTCGCGACGCTTTGCGTTCACATCGCCCCTCGGGCATCCCGTCCGCGTATTCGTGTCGGCGTTTCGAGAGAACGGGGACGATGCGATGCGACGCGGCGCGACGCGACGCGACACGATGCGATGCGACGCCGACTCCCGGCCCGCGAGAGGGCAATTCTCTAATCCCGCACGAACGGCCCACGTGCGAATGCGACGATATTACGGTTATTTTTCAAGCCGAATGCCAACACTGACCCGCTATTACTGTGGATGCAATTCATTATCGTCGGCACACCGACCGACTAAAGTGTATTGTGTTACGTTATGATTGATCGCACTGCACGATCCGTTGAACAAGCAAGTCCCATCTGTCACCAATAAATATCCAATTTCAAGTTAGAATGATATATAAGACATTTTAATGTCGCGTTTTTAGCGACGCCGCTGCCGCGTCGCGTAATAGGATCATTTATTAAGAAAATTGGCTGTTGGGATATTCATCGTCATCTTCGTCGTCGTGGTCTTGCTCATCGTCACGTCCCCGTCGGCACGAAGGACGATGCGCGTTACTTCACGTGACATTCCAAGATGGTGAGGAAGAACAGGCGCAAACCCCGGGAACCCCGGGAACTCCGGATGTCCCTCACGCCGCGTTAATATTATCCTCGCGCGGATGACTAGATGGATAGAATATATGTCATTTTTCACGGACCTCACCGATGCAGAATGAGTAGATTTATTAAACGGCGCAATGCGTTCTGCTGAGTTTCTTGTCGATACGTCACTGTGTTTTAAAAATAGAATGACCTGGAAAAAGCCATCCTTTGAATTACATTCAAGCTTGATCGTTATTTTCCGGTCAATAGTTATATAAAACGTATGGCAAAAAAGTAATGAGATCAAATCTTAAAAAAAAAAGATTACATGATCGCTTTAGAGTTCTATTACTATTATCTAATCCTCAGTTCCGGAATTATTCTCTAATATTCTTGAAAGAATTCTATTACAACATATAATTTTCTGGACTCTCTCAATGTCATTTAATATAACTCTTTATTTCAAATCTGTAGCAGATATTAATACGCGCGCTTTAATGTTCAATACTGTTACGAAAATTGTTTCATTACGTTTGCGTATGCACACAGGCGCACTTTCGCAAAAATTTTGCTTTTAATTTGATTTTAATCTCCGATTGTATTAAATCGTGCATATGAATATCTATAAATCCCTTCTATAGGTTTTGGAATGAAGGTAATGTTCGTTATACTTGAGCTCCCAGGAAAGCTTGACCCATTTGTGTCATGCAGCCACGAAACATTACTAATCAATGTACTCAATGGAGTGTCAGGGAGTATTAGAGACAACTTCCGGAAGCGCAGAGATAATTAACGTCGGCTGAGGAGTGTGATCGCTTCATGTACACGCTTGGTTACATCGAGTATACATGCATGTACGTGGAACATATGTGTATTATTAACATGTTCGCATTAGCTTATAGCAGCATATGCACGAATAAATTCGACATTCTCATTAATGTTATAAGCCACAAATAACATTTCGTGAATCCACGAGGAGAATTTTTCCTTTTTCAAAAATATTATAAATATATATATAAAAAACATAAATTCTATTATATATTTAAATTATATATTTTTTCAATATAATAATTTAAATAATAATTTATAATTCTATCTTTTCATATTTGGTCATAAAAAGATTTTTTATTAACAAATTTCTGGATTCGCCAATGCAAATAAAGTAAATAATGCGGAGCTTCTATAATCTAAGCTCTCTCTATATAATATTTATATTTATAAAAAGGATAAAATCCCGCGTTATTTTGGTAACATAGTTATCGTAAAGATTTTAGATAATATCATAAATATTTTCTGTACAGCGCGACGATATATATCGTCCGTGTAACTTCGATATGTACTGTAGATCATTTCGCGTGCCAACGAAAGCGGGGATGTGTTTATTGCTTCGCAATATCTTTCGTAAATCCGAGAGACGATATTACTGTATTTTCCGTCACAGGAACGTTAACCAAAGACGAGAATCGTGGTTGTCAATCGCAGACGAAATCATAAAGCATCACGTTATTACTACAGAATATGGAATATACGAGCTTTCAGTCAGTCTGTCTAAGGTCCCAGATCGAAAATTCTTTTGTCGCCGGGAGCAGTGAATAAAGCGTCAGGGAAGGGGGGGGGGGAGGGGAAGATCGATTTTACCGGAGGAACATTGGTAGCACGCGGCAAAGGTTTTCTTCTTACACTCACTTCTATGTGAACGTATACGCACGTGGAAGCACCGATACACATACATTGAATCTCGACGACATGAAAACAGAAGAGGAGAGAGTACAACCAATGATCTCAATACTTTCCCGGCGCTCCTGAGATTTATATTTATGTTTAAGAGTAAAGCGGGAAAAGATCGAATGTCGAGAGCGAGCAGATAGCTCGGGGACTCGAAGAAAGAGGGCAAACGAGAGCGATCCGTCGTAAGTTCCGCGGTTTGTCCCTCGCCTCTTCCACAGTCTCGCGCGGACGTGAAGGCACACACTTTGTCACGGTCGTGGCCCCGGCTGGCGAACGGAAGAAAGGAGGAAAGAAAACAAAGAAAGCCGCGAAGATCATTATTAAGGAGTAATGAATAATACCGGAAAGAGATTCAAGCGTGTAAGAGTACGACGCACGACCTCACCGGGTATAATTCTCGGCGATGGCGTCATTAACTCTGCACCGCCGCGCGTTGCGGTACACGGCGGGAAGATGGAAGGCGGCGGATTCATCGTGAGGATACATCGCAAACGTGTACGCGATGCTCCTTTCCTTGCGGAAGGCTAAACGCGAGTTGTTACGTCGTAATGTTACGTTGCAATAATGCCGGTATTATTTATTGATTTATACAGGAGCGCTACGGCGACTGTCACGGAATTGGAAATCCGCGAAAAAAAAAGAAGCGATACGACAACTGATATTTTTATCTAATACTTTTTTTTTCTTCCTTTTTTGTCCATAAACGCAAACGTTATGTTAGACACATCTTTCCGCTGTGCTGGTTAAAATTTTTTTTTTAGTTACAGAGACTAACATATTTCATGTCAAATGTCAAATGGTATATATAATATACAACTATTGCATCTTGAATAGCTATTTAAAAAAAAGTTATTTTTTTATAAAAACGTTACTTTTTAAAAATCAGTTTCTCTTGGCAAAAATTAAAAAAAAAATTATAATTATAAAATTCATTTTATCTGCAATATTTAACAAAAGAACTAATCTGTTTTTCTTATTTGTTTTTGCATTAAAACTCATTTCATTTACATCATACTTGGCACGTTCTTGTGCCCCGTAGCTATTCATAATATTTCCATCCGCTTCCTCCGCTGATAACATTTGCTCGTGAACTCTGAGCTAGTTAGCAATTTCTAGATACCCTACACAGTTCACGACATGCATACCTCCTCTCTTCGGACTATACCGCGGTCCGTAATGCGGGATTATCTATCGATTTATTTGGAGCAAGAGGAGGAGGAGCACGTAGAGCGGGCGGTCGACGTAGTTTCGAAGTACGATGCACGAGAGCGAGCGTCTTGTCGTCTTGCATGCGAGATACGAAATTATCGCGACGATTCGGAACAGTTAGGTTCGTCTACCGGTCGGGAATGGGGCGCGCTACAAAGAGGAAGAAGATGGAGAAAGAGAGAGGAAGAGGTAAAGAAAACGGAACTGTTTCGCAGAGCAAATGTATGCGCACTCGCGATAACGCGAACGCGAGGCGGGCTCTCTTTCCCTCTTTCTCTCTCTTTTCCTTTCGCGTCTTTCTCTCCTTCTCTTTTTCATTTTCTCTCCTATCCACATTAACGTGCTGATGCGGTCTCGAGCCGAGACTAGAGGTTAACTCTCGTGTCCATCTTCGGTCTACACGATGGATAATTCAACGTACCTTAACCGTCCTGTGCACCGCGGAAGAAACGGCGCGGACGCAGCGTGTAAATCGTTTCAGGAAGATGAAACATCATCCGTTTGTCCCAGGACGATTTCCGCAGAGATGCGGAAAGAGGTGCTTCCTTCCTTGACACTGCGAACTTGGCGAGATCTTGTTTGCCGTATGATCGCGGGAATCCCATTTGCAAACAGTGATCGAGGGAGATAGGGATACTATCTATATTGGTGGCATTGTCACAGAATGTTACGTCACAGAATGTTACGAATTTCATCGGTTATACATCGAAAGAAGAGCGGAAAATATCTTCAGTGATATCCTTTCAGAAAATATGGGATACCACATTTCATACACGTTATATGTAATACAAAAGATTTCTTAAAATAAATCCGTTCTGAGCAAATTTTAATGTAAATCTATTTCCACACACACATAGGAGATTGTTTTACAAGAAGATAGTTTTGTCATGATTACTGGTATTACAAGACTAACGTTTTCGTTATACATTCATAACTTGCGTGTTTCCTAATGACTAGATATCAACATAGGAAAGATTCCATCCGGCGTAGATGCACGCAATAATTCGCATATGATAATTTCATGATAAATGACGGCAGAAGAATCCGGCCTACTATCCTTCATTCTTGTCTATTGATCAATCAGAATGTTTCAGAGATGTTCAATCTGTCGACTTGTTCAAGGCCGGGGGATAATAAATCGTATAAGACATGCTGGGCGGTGAATCGTGGAGGGATTAATCACGGGCGCATAAACGACCGAGAGACTTTAATTCCGTTCCACCACGTTGAATTTGATTAGCACGCGGCGATAAAGAGCTCGTGACTGCTGCCTGTCGCGGTGTTGAACAAGGCACTTGGCCTCGCGCGCGCTGTATACTTCTTCCTCTTGAAGGACTACAAAGGAGTTGGGGACATGTTCCAGCTTTATCCCGAGGGACAAATCAAATGGCGTAATGAGAGTAAAGGAAGACTGAAGGAAGGTGCGTGAAATGAGGGGGATGTCGGAAAGACATTGGCGTTTGTTCTGTAGGACAAGTGTAACAGCCGTATCATCATCTCAGCTGACATTCTCATTCGTGATGAATGAGAATGTAACCGACTAAGCGGCCCACGCTTGAGAGATCTGTCTGTAGAAAATGCTTTTTTTTCCACGCGTTTCCCACGTTTTCTATGCACAGTTGTTTTGCGGCACGCGCTGTATATAACGCTTTACTCTTTTCTTCCTTGATATTATTTTTTCTAATTTAATGTCCATCTTTTCTATTATTTTCCACTTCCTCGCTCGTTTCATAGTTGATTTCATAAAAATCAATATTTCACGTTGATCGAAATACCGTCTAATTTTGCTCATAAAGATCTTTGTCTTTACAGAATAAACGCGCAGTTTCTCGCGCCGAATTCCATACCATTTTTATCATAAAGAAAGATACTAAATCCAGAAGCAAAAAAATTATATAATATATAATTCATTAAATATTAATATCGATATTGATGTCATTTAAAAAAAAAAACTTGTATATTAAATTTAATTTAACATTATATTATCAATTATGAACATCGAATATGAACACAAAGGCATATATAAAAATACGTGGAAGAAGCTGCGTTGAGAAAGAACGGGACAGCTCATCTCATTCGTGACTCCCATTAAACCACGGAACTGATTTGTCGATCAGCACGACATAAAGAGCGAGGAACAGGCGAATACGTCTTATCGATCGCGTTATTGTACGAACAGAAAATAAAACCGATTTACTGTTATTTGAAGACCACCCCGACACGATCTCGTATGCCGGGGCTCTATAGAAGAGCTGTATCTCGTGCATCTTGAGCTCGGCATTCCTGGATAAACCCGCATTAAATCTCGTCCGCGGATTCGTCCGGTCGCCATTCTTGCGCCTAATACCCGATCCCGTAGGTCCGCAGTCCCGTAGAGGGTTCGCGACCTACCGTGAGGGCCGCCCGCGATCTATAGAAAATCATGATAATTATTACGTTAGAGCTAACTGCGCTTCTTATCGATGGAAGATGAGTCTTGAAGCCCCCGCGTGCTATCACGATACTCTGGACTGTGGTCACTGTAACATTTGATGAACGATAGATGCATACGCGATGTGCGATAGGTACAGGAAGATACGTGATACACCTACGCGAGACACACATATATATATATATATATATATATATATATATATATATGTATATATATGCGTTTCATGATGGTGAAGATGACAACCTCGATGACGGTGGCTAAGACTATACGGTCGTTTGCGCGTTATGTGCACCGGAATAACGGGCTGCAATGGACTGATAATTATTTCGATGCCAAGGGTTCATCGTATATAATTGAGAACGTGAGTAAACACTTAAGTGACTTTAATTCAATTTTCTCCCTATACACCCGCTGTATATTATCACGTGGCAAAGGTCTCGCGCCGCTGCGGCTCTCGACGGCGGTTTTACGTAGGCACATGCTAAAACATCGTTGATTCTAATCTTGGACGCGAATCAAATACGCGTAACACGATATATTGCGCGAATAGATTTAATTGGTCGTTCGTAGTAATCGTGACAAAATTATAATATGCGTAATAACACCTAACGTGATTAAAATAATTGAGGAATAAAAATGATGACTTGACGCATCTTTCTATCATATTTTCTTACAGGAATTGATGATGGCACGTGTTGGAGAAGTTAAACATAGTCGATAATATCGTTTTTAAGACTCTGCGACTTCATTCACCGTTTGCCGAGTCGTTATTGTAATGGAGTGTCATTATGAGTTAGGGACATAGCAGGAGGAAATAAAGCTGCGCTTTTTACGCGCGTTTCTTGCGCATAGTTTTGAAAGGTATTTAAGACCCTTTGTCTCGATAACGACAAGGCGCGCGCGAGAATATCCACATCGTTTGTGAGCTGTCCCGCATAATTGCAGTTGCAGCAATTCACCTCTGTTGTGTGCATTCAGGTCGGGTCATAGGCGACGACAACGCGCAGTACGCGGATGTGGACTAAGAGGTGGAGGGCGACAATGTATAGATACAACGCAACGGTATAGATACGAGGTAACGGGAGGAAATTGGAGGCTGGACACCGGTTGACCGGTCAGTGCCGCGTGGCACTACCGAGAGAATGATCTCTCTCCAAGTATATCGCTCGATACTAATTGGTTCTATGTTACGGTTGACGTATTAAGGAAATTAAAGTTCTCGAGATATCAACGCTCGAGCGTTTCTGTTCACCTAGTTTCGCATAAGTGTTCCTTCATTGATCGTCCGTGCCTGTCGCTTGTTTAGTCGAACGAGATATAAACTATACCTCTTTCCCCTCCAAAGGATAATTTCATATTGGAATAGTTTCGCGACTCCTGCATCCTTGATGATTCCGATATGCCGAATAGCTCGAGGATTATTCTTACATATGAATGCGTACGGATTTATCGCTTGAATGATTTCTTTAGACGTGCGTAAGATGTGTCACAGTGGCGCACTTTCCTGCTTCTCCGTGCTAGACCAAAAGTAACGATTAAGCCAGCCACCGTAGATAGTTTCAATCCGGATACCGTTAAATGTTACGACATTCGCCGCCCGACGTCGCGGCGTGTGCATACTGCGCCATAAACAAAACAACGAATGTGCTCCTTTTGCAGGTAGCTGTCTGCTTGACAAGTCTTGTATCTGTGACAAGAAAGTGGGACGCGTGAAATATGCGTCTGGTTACGGCAGGCGCCAAAATAACATGTAACGCCTTGTGCAAGCGGAGATGCATTCACGTGAATGCAACGTGTACGTAAGCCGCGCGACCGATATAAACAGAGCCGCGCATAAATGGATCTGTTTGTCGCCGTGACAAATGCACGAGAGCATTCGAGACATCTACCTTCATTCCACAGATGTTACGAGGTTTATATTGTTAGTAAATGAAATTTGGTAATGTGCGAAGCAAAAAAAGATAATGTTAAAAAAGAGCAGTTTTGTGCTCAAAAAGAATATAAGTAAAGAAAATAGTGTTTTTTTGTAGATTTTGACCTTCTGATACCCAGGCTATGATAAAGTTATTAAAAAGTTCGTAGTGTTCGGGGAACACCTCGAAAATTAAGTAAAAATATTGAAATTTGGATAAACACATATTCGTGCTCAATTTTCGAAGTGTTTCCCAAACGCTATAAATTTTTAAATAATTTTATCGTATCTATGAGGTCAAAAAACACTATTTCCTCTACTTATACTTTTTTTTTTAGCAAAAATCTGTCCTTTTTTAACATCTTTTTTGCTTCGCACATTACCAGATTTCGTTTATTAACAATATAAACCTAATAACATTATTTATTTATATTTTTTTTGGGCAGAAATCAATCCTTTTTTAATACCCTTCTTCTCACATTTCAAGGCGCGGTTATCTATATATTCGAATTTTAAATGTCTGGTTAATGATGTTTGTGATTTTATCAGTTCATCATTTTTACACAATCGAAATGATTCTTGACCTCGCGCGTGATTCTTGACCGCTACTTTATACACGACGTGAAAATATTTTATCTTAATCATTAGCTCAAGTGGCTTTAAGGCATCCCGCTAATTAAGCGGTCTTGATGAGATCGTGGTGCGGAATACATGAGCGGTATTGTGTCATGCGAAATCTCCTCGCGTACACAACACATCATTATACACGTGTGTACATATTTATTCATATGATGACGCACATATGACGTTGTGACCACATTTCATGTAAATGTAACGAAGCAATTTCAACGGGCGTAAATATCTTCTCCAGTCACTCGAAATCTTTGCTTGAACATACGTGGACGTCAAAGTTGCTAATATTGATATGTGTTCCTTTTTTGCTCTATTCTTCTCGATTTGTCATCAGTCAATTTATGATTACTTATATAGAATTGTCATAAAATTAGAAATCAGGGAAAGAGAGATTGTTAGAGAAATTGAAAACGGCCAGGGGAATCAGAGACAAGTTAAGGAATGTTGCAACATTTTTTTGGAAAATTAAAATTCTTCAAAAATTCTTCAAAGAATAATATTTATACACATGTTTTGGAATACTATCAACTTAACAATTAAATGCAAGCGGCCAGCAACATTAATAGTAATTTATATTACTATGTTAAATTGCTCTCTTAACAAAATATTTAACGGTTTTTAAATCGGGACACAAATACTAAAAATTTCAAAATGTTAAAAATCAAGGAAAATCATGAAATTTTCTTTAGAAATTAGAGAAAAGGATATGGAATTTTATGATAAGGAATTGTGGCAACTCAGCTATATGACAACCTCAGATTAGATAGATTCTGAGTAGGTCAACAAATGGAACTATTGCTTACATACCAGTCTACATATCAATTCCGATCACATTCTTTACGATGTGCGGTTTATGATTAATTAATATTTTTGTTGCATGGTCACATAACCAACTGCTGCATTACTATCATTTAAATCTGTAAATCACAAATGCTTCAGCACAAAGTAACAGTTTCGATACGAAATTGGAATATTGGTTTATCTTCTACGTGCGTGATTTTATTTGTAATCATATAATTTTTATCATTATTCATTAATTTAGATGGAAATAAATTTTGTGTTCATATATAACTATGTAATCTAATTATATTTAATACAATTTCATGCTAATATTAATATTATTATGTCACAATATTATAATTTTAATTGAAGCTCATATTTTCGAGACTATGTAAATAAAATCTAGATAAAAGAAATATTATTCTATAGTTTCTATAATTTTTGTTTTACACAAAATGTGCTATTCTCTTTATTAAATTTCAAAATATCATACATATGTAAATCGTGTTATTACAGTTTAAAATGTAGAAGCCTATATGTCAAAATCTGTTACGTTAACTGTTACGTTAACGTAAATATCTGTCAACGCAACCGGAATATTTGGAGATTGCTCAAAGAAATGTATGTACGACCATCCAGATGCCGTGCGAATCGTTGCATTTTTGTAAATGCTTTGGAATTCGGCCCGCAAAATTATACGCAGAATGGTAACGCAGTTATGTTCGGTCCACGAAGTCACCGATCACAGGAAAATCAAGGTTCGGACAATAAAATGTGAATTCAGGCGAATATTCGATAGGAACGTGATTCCTGAATAGGGGTTAGAACGAACGACTACATGTAGCTTTGACGATTGCAGCAGGTGCATATTATATTTCGACCGGATAGATCTCGCGCGAATTCATAAAGCAGTCCTTTGTACGAACATTTTATGTGTCCTACGTTTTTATGGAAATTTCACGCGCCAGTGCTCGTCTTATGATTGGTCCGAGAACGGCAAAGATAGAAGAGAAGAAGAAGAGTAAAGATAATGAGAATGACACGCCGTCGCGGATATCCCAACTCGAAATTTCTCGCGTGAAATATCGTTGTGTCTTCCTGAAAATCTTCCTCGTTTTAACAGTCTTGCTAGTCTGTCGCCGGATAACGTGGTTTAATCCCTAATCATGTTAAACAGACGATAGCGCCGAGGATTTTTCAACGATCAATGGGTAGTCGCTAAATGCTTGTGCTCGTTAATGGCTGATCGGGAGAGAAGGATGAGACACGTTTCGATTTCCTGTTCAGCTCTAAGATAAGTAGGTAATCTGTCTGCCGCTATTAAATGCTCGCTCGTCTCTCTCACTGCTTCTCCGGTTTGCGAGTTTAATCGTATGTTCTATGACGTAATTCGGCACTTGTACGTGAAGCAGATTCGATTTTACTTGGAGTAAATTACCAAGACGTTCCACTAATTTTACGGTCAACCACCGATGTATACTTCCCCTGACAGTATTGAACTCCCGCGAGGAACAAAGCGTCTACTCAGTGCACTTTGACCGATAACGTGGCTAGATAAGGAGCTTCCCAGGGATCATATGACGTTAATTATCTACAAACTACTTGCAAACTGCGATGGCACAATACAGCGTTCTGTGCGTGTTTCGCACGACCAATTTACGCCAAAATTCTGTACGCGCATGCTAGTAGTTTGCTTGGTAAGATCGTTCGTAATCCGGCTGAGCAAATTAAAACGGTAAAGCACCGGTAAACAGCTATGTAATTACAAGTACGCATAACTAAAAGACTCTAATCAACGTGCTAATAATGCGATTTTTAACGTCATAAAACAACAAAGCGGCATTATCTCTTTTAGCCGGAAAATCTAATTAAAATGAGAATTGCAGCGTCCATGGCGGGAAATCGAGATAATTAGAGGTTCACGATTATCATGTGCGAAATCAATTATGTGTGTTTTATAATGTTGCATTTTACGGAGTCTCCACCGTCTCGCATGGCGAACCGACGTCATATATCAAGCTGTGTAACAATGTGCTTGTCGCGAGAGCTCCTTTAATTTACTCGCGCCGCTCGTGGAGTCCATGTACCGCAGTAGACCGTATCGTGATGGTAGAGCGGGTGGAAGAGCCAACTTCTTCCGCCTGACCATCGATAGATATAGGGGCATGGCCGCGGTGGCCATCCGTCGAATATACGAGCCACTTACGACCGGGCGCAACCACGTATGTGCATTCCTGGTCCTTCACGCGCAGGGGAGATACAAGCCCCTCGGTGTCTTTAATATGCGACAGACAAGCTGACCTCGCCCTTTCCGTGGCGGTACTTGTTTCAGACTATTATCCAAGTACGTAGCTACGTGGCTACCTACTCCATGCTTACTCCCAGAGAATTTATAATAACCGCGCTATGGAGTTACCGCGGAAGCGTGCCATACCGTTCGTCGCGCACGACCACGCCGTGACCATGTCACGCTACGCCACGCCATGCTATATGTACCACACGACGAGAAAGCGTCGTGTACTAGCCGTATAATAGATCGAGAGGGACGACGAGACGCGACGGTCTGATGATCAAGTTCTGTATAGTCTCCCGCTCCTCCTTTCTACGATCTTTTCGTGAGGCGCATCAGCTTGCGGCGGCGTTTTACCGTACTAGATAAAGAAGACCTATAGCCGAGCGAAGGATATCTGCTTTAGGATGACCGCAATAATAACTTCAATCAGTTAATAATTCTCGGTGATATAATGCACCGCAACACCTTGGAGGCTCATATGGATAATTGATGGTGGTTCCTTACACATGTTTAACAGTAAAATCGTTAATGACAAACCGCGCGATAAAGTTGGCTGTTACGTCGAGGCGTTGATAATTTATGTAACGTGCCGTTAGAGATATCGAATGGCGAAGGAGGAAGTTAGTTGAGATGATATTAAGGTTCTTGAAAGAACCAGCAGTAGAGTAGAATAAAGATGCCCAGGTGTCGTCGGAAGAGAAGTTGATGATGATGACGACGACGACGTCGACATCAACGTCGACGACATCAGCGACGACATCGGCAACGATGACGTCGTACCAACCGAGTCACTCGTTGATACGATAGTGATGGATTTTATATCCTCCACTGTCATCTAAGCGGCTTCCCTTTCCAAGCATATGTCACTCGGCAAATGGCAGCGCCAAGCTGCTTGCTGCACTTTGTGCTATAAACCATGGCATATAATGCCTCTCTTATTCTACGTCCATCACCTTCTCCTTTTGCCATCGTCGCTCCTCACGGTTCTCGGCTCGTCTACCTCTACCACGGTGTAACCACCGCGGCTGCGCCACGGCTCGCTGAATTCCCAGGAAGGTTTGTCGGGTAGCAATTGGATGTAGTTACGCATCGAATGACGATGCAGCCGATGTGCAGGAGGCCGGCGCTATCTCTTCGACCGTTCATCCCCGCGTTGCATTCCCGCGGAGGAAACTGGATCCAGGATGCGTTTCCCGGAAAGCATTGTCCGCAAAATGTACGCGGTCAGCAATCGGCTGAAACTACTCGCGAATCTGACCACATCATGCCGCTGCATTTCTGCGTCCTTTGCCGTGTACGTGCATCACACGCGTACTGTAGTCGAATGAGAGAACCGGCACGATGCAATTGCATTGACATTCCATGATATTTGATCGTCGCTTCAATTCCCTCCGTGAAATTCAAAGAGTAAATAGTGATACGTGATTGAAGAAGATCAATCCCAAAAAAAATCAGTACGCGACTACTTTGACATGTGACTATTAAAAGAAAATTTTGCGTAAATCAGAGAATTCAAAAAAATTATTGTAACAAGATTATTGCGAAATTATGTTGATACAAAAAAATATTTTAATTAAAAATTTGCATTTCTCTTTAATTTAAATTATTATTATTATTAAATTTGCACGCAAAGCACATTTTCAATTTCAAACAAGGCAAAATTATTGTCAATATTGTCAATTAATGGGCATTTGACGTAAGATATTATTCGACATTTGATTAATTCGTTGTTTGTCTATTGGTTGACGTCTCTCGTTGGAAACGTCAATAAGATCGCGTATTTTCCATGCGAGTAGCTGTGCTCACATTGTCCGGGCCTACCCCGATTTAACAATCCACCCTCGTGCGCGTTGTTAACCCGACCACGCGTGCCCCGCCATTTCTTCCATTACCGACTCACAGGACGGAAATTTATTCGTCCTTCTACCTCCGACCTAGCTCTCATGGGTCCGTTACCACTACGTACTCGGAATATGAGTAGCGCACACAGTCCGCACCTTCTTAGCGGGTGAGAGAAAGACCTGGAATTAATATTTCTCTCTGCAGTCATGCACCTCGTTCACCGTCGCTCGTTTTCTACGGCGGATTCCCGGGAAACTGCGAAAAGAATTTAAATTTGGTACCCCGCGTTCGCGTACGACGGTAAGATGAGGACTATATGTCATATCGCAAAGTTCACCAACGGTCGCGCACCGACGTCGCTTATTCCTTACTTTGATAAGACAGAGTTTGAATTTTTACGCGTTCGCAAAGTTGAATATTTCCAGCTGCAGTCTGAATAGCAGTTTATCTCACACGTATACACACACACACACACACACACACACACACACACACACACACACACACACACACACACACACACACACACACACGCGCA
>Ga0157364_1001777_pt1 | contig 18988 bp, 21 predicted proteins | sample AttsexASBM2_FD_111476 | JGI IMG/M metagenome (GOLD analysis project Ga0157364, IMG submission 111476) | Fungus gardens microbial communities from leaf cutter ant in Ribeirão Preto, State of São Paulo, Brazil - Atta sexdens ASBM2 | ecosystem: Host-associated > Fungi > Mycelium > Unclassified ...
CCAAAGCCAAAAAAGCGGCACAAGCGGCGGAACCTGAGTCTGTCAGTGCTGAACCGGCGACAGTGGAACAGGATCCACGTAAAGCTGCGGTAGCCGCCGCCATTGCCCGGGCCAAAGCCAAAAAAGCGGCACAAGCGGCGGAACCTGAGTCTGCCAGTGCTGAGTCGGCGACAGTGGAACAGGATCCACGTAAAGCCGCGGTAGCCGCCGCCATTGCCCGTGCCAAAGCTAAAAAAGCGGCGCAGAGACAAGAACATCAACCTTCCGCGACGCCTGAGTTGCAAAAGACGACATCTGAGGACTAAATGGCTTTTCGTATAGCAAGCTCCCCCTATACCCATAACCGACGCAGTACTGACCGAATTATGACTCTGGTCCTGCTGGCTGCGGTGCCGGGTGTGGCAGCTGAATGGGTCTTTTTTGGTTACGGTAGCCTGATCCAGGTAGCACTGGCCGCCATTACCGCCTGGGTCTGTGAAGGCCTAGTCTTAACATTACGCAAGCAGCCGGTGATGCCGGTATTAAAAGATAACTCTGCCCTACTGACTGCACTGTTATTGGGGGTGAGTTTACCGCCGCTGGCCCCTTGGTGGCTGATTGTTCTTGGTACTGCCTTTTCAATCATTATTGCCAAACAACTATACGGCGGCCTCGGCCAGAACCCGTTTAACCCTGCAATGGTCGGTTATGTGGTGCTGCTGATCTCTTTCCCAGTGCAGATGACCAGTTGGTTACCGCCGGAATCACTGCAATCGGTCACTCCGGGACTGGCAGATAGCCTGAGTATGATTTTCACCTCTCACACCAGTAGTGGCTTGGGGATGCAGGCTCTGCAAATGGGGGTCGATGGCGTCAGTCAGGCCACGCCATTGGATGGTTTTAAAACCGGACTACGCGCTGGACACTCCGCTGAACAGCTGCTGGCTGAGCCTATCTTCCATGGTGTACTGGCGGGTCAAGGTTGGCAGTGGATCAACATTGGTTTCCTGTTAGGTGGGTTATTTTTACTGTCAAACAACACTATCCGCTGGCACATCCCGGTCAGTGTGCTGGCGTCACTGGCAGTCTGTGCCACCCTGGGATGGTGGCTGTCACCGGGAACCTTAGCGTCACCGATGATCCATCTGTTCTCCGGTGGCACCATGTTGGGGGCATTCTTTATCGCCACCGACCCTATTTCAGCGTCAACCACCGACAAAGGCCGCCTGATTTATGGGGCGTTAATCGGCCTGCTGACTTGGCTTATCCGCAGCTTTGGTGGCTATCCAGACGGCGTGGCATTTGCTGTATTGCTGGCAAATATCTGTGTTCCGCTTATTGATTACTACACTCAACCCCGGGTGTATGGCCATCGCAAGGACTAACCGATGCTCGATACTATCCGCAAAAATGGCGTTACCCTGGCGGTGTTCGCCGCCATTACCACCGGCATGACCGCGGTGATTAATATGGTGACCAAACCGACCGTGGAACATCAAATGGCCTTAGAGCAGAAATCTCTACTGGATCAGGTGGTCCCGCCTTCACTGTATAATAATAGGCTGCAGAAAGAGTGCTACGTGGTGCGTAACGCCGCATTGGGTAATATGGACCCACACCACCTCTACCTGGCCAGAAAAGATGGGAAACCGGTGGCGGTCGCACTAGAGACTACAGCGCCGGATGGTTATTCTGGTAATATTCAGATGTTAGTGGGTGCCGATTTTAGCGGCAAGGTGTTGGGAGTACGTGTTACCGAGCAACATGAAACCCCAGGACTGGGCGATAAGATTGAGTTACGTATTTCGGATTGGATCACCCATTTTGCTGGCGTAGTGGTGCATGGCGCTGACGACAAACATTTTGCAGTGAAAAAAGACGGTGGTGACTTTGACCAGTTTACCGGCGCCACCATTACGCCGCGCGCCGTGGTGAATGCCACTAAACGAACAACCCTGTTTATTGAAACGCTGCCTTCGCAGCTTTCATCGCTGCCTGATTGTGGAGATAACCCATGAGTGAAGCTAAAAAACTGGTGATTGGCGGGTTATGGAAAAATAACTCAGCACTGGTTCAGCTGCTGGGCCTGTGCCCACTGCTGGCAGTCACCTCGACTGCTACCAACGCCTTGGGACTGGGTCTGGCTACTACCTTAGTATTGACCATTACTAACAGTGCCATTTCGTTATCCCGCCGCTGGATGCCGGCGGAGATCCGTATTCCTATCTACGTAATGATCATCGCCTCGGTGGTGAGTTGCGTGCAGATGGTGATCAGCGCCTATGCCCACAGCCTTTATCAGTCACTGGGGATTTTTATTCCGCTGATCGTCACTAACTGCATTGTAGTTGGCCGTGCTGAAGCCGTCGCCTCTAAGTCGAATGTCGCGCTGTCGGCATTGGATGGCTTCTCGATCGGTATCGGCGCCACCTGTGCCATGGTCACCCTCGGCTCACTGCGTGAAGTGATCGGTAACGGCACTATTTTCAATGGTGCAGACCAGCTACTGGGGCCTTGGGCAAAAGTTCTGCGGGTACAGGTCTTCCATTTTGATTCACCGATGTTGCTGGCCATGTTACCGCCGGGGGCCTTTATCGGTCTGGGCATGTTGCTGGCGGCTAAATACCTGATTGATCAACGTAGCCGTGAACGTGCAGCCCGTAAGGCAGAACAGGCGGTGAGCCAGCAGTCAGCAGCTCCTGCGGCGATGGCCACGGCACAGGCTGGCTCAGGGAAAGCGTAGTGAATAAAGAAAAGCGTTATCAGATTTTAAGCCGGTTGCGGGACAACAACCCGCACCCCACCACCGAGCTTAATTTCTCATCACCTTTCGAGCTGTTGATCGCCGTACTGTTGTCCGCCCAAGCAACCGATGTCAGCGTCAATAAAGCGACAGTCAGTTTATTCGCTCAGGCGCCGACGCCAGAAAAAATGCTGGAACTCGGCGAAGAAGGTGTTCGCGAGGCGATTAAAACCATCGGCCTATTCAATACCAAAGCGGTCAATGTTATCAAAACCTGCCGCATACTACTGGAAAAGCATCAGGGCCAGGTACCGGAAAACCGTGAAGCGTTGGAAGCGCTACCTGGCGTTGGACGTAAAACCGCGAATGTAGTGTTGAATACCGCCTTTGGATGGCCAACTATTGCCGTCGATACGCATATTTTCCGCGTTTCTAATCGCACGGGGTTTGCTGTGGGCAAAAATGTGGACCAGGTAGAAGAGAAGTTACTGAAAGTGGTGCCAGCAGAATTTAAGGTCGACTGTCATCATTGGTTGATTTTACACGGTCGTTATACCTGCATTGCTCGTAAACCACGCTGTGGTTCCTGTCTGATTGAGGATCTTTGCGAGTATCGAGAAAAAACCGAATAGTCTCTCTTTCACCATCAATCCCGCTAAAACGTACCGTTTTTGCGGGATTTTTTTTATCTCAAATCAGTGAGTTAAGCGAGTTCTTTTTTAAAAGGCTAAAATAACCTTGTGATCCCTGCCTTTTTTTGTCAGATTTGACTCAGATTCCTCCTATCTTACATCAGAATACAATAAGCTAAAAATGGCATAATGGTAGGATAATTCACTTTGCATTAATCATTCGATGACATATTAAGTAATAGTTTTGCGATATAAATAGCACAGCATGCTTATTATATCTTTTTTGCATTCCGAGCGTGAATTTATTATGCTCCGCTGCGGAGAAATCATCACTTCACAACATTAAATAACACCGGGACCGGGGTTTTTGATGTTAACAGCTACCTTATCCTTCATGGGCGTGATTAAATCATAACCTGTGCACTGAGATGCCGTTGACTTCATCAAAACTCTGACTCTCATAAAACCACAAAGTCATGCCCGACATGAGGCATGGTATGTACTTAATTCCTGTCAAAAAACAGGAATACTTTACACAGAGGTAAATGTGTCCACTGCAAACAAACAAAATCAGGCACCCAGCCTGAATGCTTTTCGGCAACCTAAAGCGTTCTATCTCATCTTTACCGTTGAGTTGTGGGAACGTTTTGGTTATTACGGGCTACAGGCCATTATGGCGGTCTACCTAGTCAAACAACTGGGTATGTCGGAAGCCGAGTCGGTCACCCTGTTTTCTTCATTCAGCGCACTAGTTTATGGCCTGATCGCTATTGGCGGCTGGTTAGGGGATAAAGTCCTCGGTACCAAACGTGTTCTGACCTTGGGTGTGATTGTGCTGGCCATTGGCTATGCCTTCATTGCCTTCTCTGGCCACCAGACATCGATGGTTTATATTGGTATGGCGGCCATCGCAGTGGGTAGCGGTCTGTTTAAAGCCAACCCATCTTCCCTGCTGTCGACCTGTTATGAAAAAGGTGACTCCCGTCTCGACGGTGCCTTCACCATGTTCTATATGTCGATCAACATCGGTTCTCTGTTCTCGATGATGCTGACCCCGTGGCTGGCAGCCAAATACGGCTGGAGTGTTGCGTTTTCCCTGTCAGTGATCGGTCTGGTCATCACTCTGATCAACTTCTTAAGCCTAAAGTCGCTGGTAAAAAACCACGGCTCAGCGCCGGACTTCGCACCGGTCAATATGGGCAAGTTGTTGACCACCATCGTCGGCGTAGTAGTGCTGGTTGTGATTTCGACCTGGTTGCTGCACCACCAGCAGGTGGCTCGCTGGGCATTATTAGTAGTGGCAATTGGTATTCTGCTGCTGTTTGCTAAAGAGACCTTCGCGCTGAAAGGTGTTGCCCGTCGTAAGATGATCGTCGCCTTTGTACTGATGCTGGAAGCTGTGGTGTTCTTCGTGTTGTACATGCAGATGCCAACCTCTTTGAACTTCTTTGCTATCCGCAATGTTAGTCATGAGATTTTCGGGATCACCTTCGAGCCTGAACAGTTCCAAGCCTTGAACCCGTTCTGGATCATGGTGGCCAGCCCATTACTGGCGGCGACGTACAACAAGTTAGGTACTAGCCTGCCAATGCCGATGAAATTTACCATTGGTATGTTCCTGTGTTCAGCCGCCTTCCTGGTGCTGCCACTGGGTGCAACTTACGCGAATGAACAGGGTATCGTCTCGGTAAATTGGCTGATCTTAAGCTATGCACTGCAGAGCGTGGGTGAACTGATGATCTCTGGTCTGGGCCTGGCGATGGTGGCACAACTTGTTCCGCAGCGCCTGATGGGCTTCATTATGGGCTCTTGGTTCCTGACGACCGCTTGTGCGGCAGTGGTTTCCGGATTTGTCGCCAGTAAAATGGCTGTTCCTGTGGGGATTACCGATGCACATGCTTCTTTGCAGGTCTACAGCGAAGTCTTTAAACAGATCGGTGAGGTGACGCTGGTGATTGCAGTGGCCATGCTGCTGTCAGCCCCGCTGCTGAATAAGATGATCCGCGATTAATCTTCTTCCCTCGATATCTCAGCCAGTCAGTTCACTGACTGGCTTTTTTTATGGTCGATGCCCCAGTTTTTCTCGCAATATTCTCGTCAGATAGTCAAAGCGCCTAACACGATGCAGGATGTGACGGCGCTGCGGATAGAGCAGTGATACGGTGGTGTAGTCTGCGCCATGCTGAGTGATCTGACGAATTGGATCACCGTACAGCGTGTTGAAGTGTCCAGCGATCAAGCACTGTAGCTTGCTCACAGTGACTGAGGTGGATTATGTCATCTATCTGAACCTGTCAAAAAGGCCCGCAAGATATCACGGGCAGAACGGATTAGCTGATTTTTTCAGCCTTGAAAACATGCACTGGGCGGGCAATTTGATCTTGGGCGGCTACCAATTGCAGCTCATATTCGCCCATCTGGTGGGTTTTAATCATCACTTCATAGACCGCTGCTGTGACATGTTCCAGTGCATCTTGCAGGGATTCACCGCGCAGTAGGTCCACCAGTAGCAGTCCACTGGTCAGGTCACCGACACCAACCGGCTGACGGACCCCAAAGTCCACCAGCGGCCGATGAATATGCCACGCTTCGTCAGCAGTCACCAGCAGCATCTCGAACTGATCACTGCGTCGCCCAGCGCGGGACAGATGTTTCACCAGTACAATACGTGGTCCGCGTTCGATCAATTGGCGGCAAGCTTGGATACATTCATCGATATCACTGACCTGACGGCCACTGAGCAATTCCAGCTCCAGCAGGTTCGGCGCAACAATGTCACTGGCTGGCAGGGCTGAATGGCAGTGAAACTCGGCAACGCCTGGTGCCACGATACAGCCTTTCTCCGGATGGCCCATAACCGGATCACAGAAATACCATGCATTGGGGTTGGCAGCTTTCACTTGACGAACAATCTCTAAGATCTGTTCGCCCTGCTCCGCCGACCCCAAGTAACCACTCAGCACTGCATCACAGGTTTTAAGTCGGTCAATGTCGGCAATGCCTTTAACAATATCTGTCAGATGGCTAGCCGGCATGACCGTTCCGGTCCAATGCCCATATTGCGTGTGATTAGAAAACTGTACCGTATTCAGTGGCCAGACATTGGCCCCCATACGGCGCATTGGGAACTCTGCCGCTGCATTACCTGCGTGCCCGTAAACAACATGAGATTGTATTGCCAGTATATTTTTCATTATTAGACGCTGTCATACCCTATCAGAAATAAAAAAAGGCCGGAAACCGGCCTTTTTCGTACATGCATTATTGCCAGTTGATCAGGCAGTAATGTTTTTTACCACGACGTAGAACGGTAAAACGCCCGTGCAGTTTATCGTCGTCACTGAAACGGTATTCCGCATCAGATTGTTTCTCGCCATTTACCGAGACCGCGTTAGAAGAGATCAGGGTCCGTGCTTGTCCACGAGAAGGCACCAGACCGGCAACCACCAGCGCTTGCTGCAGATCATCTTCTGCATTGAGGCTGATAGACGGCATACCATCCTGAGCCAGTTGCAGCAGATCCGCTTCGCTCAGTGCACTTAAGGTGCCCGCAAACAGGCTTTCAGTAATACGTTTGGCCGCCTTGAGGCCTTCTTCACCGTGCACCAGACGGGTAACTTGCTCCGCCAGAACATATTGCGCCCGTGGTGCTTTACCGCTGTTAGCGTCTTCCGCCTGCAGGGCATCGATCTCTTCAATGCTCATAAAGGTAAAGAATTTCAGGAAGCGGTAAACGTCTGCATCGGCAGTATTGATCCAGAATTGATAGAACTTGTAAGGACTGGTTTTAGTCGCATCCAGCCACACTGCACCACCTTCGGTTTTACCGAATTTAGTGCCATCAGATTTGGTGATCAGGGGAACTGTCAGGCCGAATACCTGATTTTGATGCAGACGACGAGTCAGGTCGATACCAGAGGTGATGTTGCCCCATTGATCCGAGCCACCAATCTGCAGGCTAACGCCGTGGCGCTCGTTGAGACAAGCAAAGTCATAGCCCTGCAGCAAATTGTAGGAGAACTCAGTAAAAGAGATACCCTGATCATCACGGTTGAGGCGCTGTTTAACCGCTTCTTTATTAATCATCTGATTAACAGAGAAGTGTTTACCGATATCGCGCAGGAAGGTCAGCACATTCATGCCGCCAAACCAGTCGTAGTTATTGGCCGCAATCGCGCTATTATCACCGCAGTCGAAATCCAGGAAAGGCGCGACCTGATTGCGGATTTTCTCGACCCACTCACCGACGGTATCCGCAGTGTTCAGCTTACGCTCGCTGGCTTTAAAACTTGGATCACCGATAAGTCCCGTTGCGCCGCCGACCAGTGCTACCGGTTTATGACCAGCATCCTGAAAACGCTTCAGGCAAAGTAACGGCACCAGATGGCCCAGGTGCAGGCTATCAGCGGTCGGATCAAAACCGCAATACAGTGCAATCGGCCCTTCTGCCAGTCGCTCTGATAACGCCTTTTCATCCGTTACCTGGGCGATCAGGCCCCTTTCCTGTAATTGTTGTATCAGGTTACTGCTGGTCATCAACGACTCCAAATTAAGCAGACTGCACCTGTGCTGCCATGCAGCGTACCGCGCAGTCGCAGAAAAAAAATCAGGGACATAGAATAAAACGCGAAACCGAACTGTTCCAGCCCTGCATAGGCTTATTTTACTAAATCAGGGTGCTAGGCGATCAATTTTCCAGCACTGATCCTGATATTGATAGATAAAGCGGTCGTGAAGACGGCGCGCGCCCCCCTGCCAGAACTCCATGGTATTAATTTTTACCCGGTAGCCGCCCCAGAAATCAGGTAGTGGCACTTCACCACGCATAAACTTCTGACTGATTTCGAGAAACTTTCCTTCCAGCACACCACGTGCCGAAATACGGCTCGACTGGCGAGAGACCCAGGCTCCGATCTGACTGTCTCGCGGGCGGCTGTGGAAATATTTAATCACCTCGGTCGCAGACAGTTTTTCAACCTCTCCCAACACCATGATCTGGCGGTCCAGCATTTGCCAAGGAAAATGCAGGGAAATTTTCGGGTTCTGGCTGAGATGCTGTGCTTTGCGGCTGCCAAGGTTGGTATAAAAGATCATGCTGTTATCATCATACTCTTTGAGCAGGACAATACGCTGATAGGGCTGGCCGTCAGCATCCACAGTCGCCACACACATCGCCGTAGGATCTGGCAGCTGCGCTTCGCAGGCTTGCGTCAGCCATTGGCTAAACAGCGCCATCGGTTGCTCGGGGAGGTCGTTACGGCGCAAACCACCACGGGTATACTCGCGCCGTAAATCAGCGATATGTTGTAAGGATTGCTGTGGGTCAGTCATGATATGTGGCTCTTTTTATAGAGGGATAAAGAGCGGCACCTGTCCGCCCTCCTGTTCCCAGAGTTAACGTTGTGTTCGAGTGTGTTGATTGCCGACATTGGCTGGGAAAATTGCTCCCAGCAGGGTGAAATCCCGCGCTCCGGTGACCGCTGGCAGGTTACCCGGCAGCCCTGACAGGGTCCGGAATGCCAGCCACGCAAAGGCCAGTGCTTCCATATCGTCACTGCTGATCCCGACATCATCGGTAGTGCCGACGTGGGTGGCGGGTAGCAGTGCTACCAGACGCTGCATCAATAGCCGGTTATGATAGCCGCCACCACAGACCAACAGTCTGTCACAGCCACCGTTCAACGTAATTTCGCGAACAATGGTGTGTGCCGTCAGTTCGGTGAGTGTCGCTTGTATATCTTCTGCAGCCAGTGCTGAGAACGGCTGTAACTGCTTTTCAAGCCATGCCAGATTGAAATGTTCACGACCGGTACTTTTCGGAGCTGGCAGCGCAAAATAAGGATCCTGCAACATCTGCTCCAACAGTGCTGGCACAACCTGACCACTGGCACCCCAATCACCGTTACGGTCGTAACGCAACTGTTTCTGCTGCCAGACCCAAGCATCGATCAACATATTGCCCGGCCCGGTATCGTAGCCCCGGATGTTTTGACCCGGAAATAGCAAAGAAATATTAGCAATTCCCCCAATATTAAGGATCACCCGCCGCTCGGAGGGATGCATCAATACCGCGCGATGAAAGGCGGGTACCAGTGGGGCGCCCTGACCGCCCATCGCCATATCACGACGTCGGAAGTCCCCGACCACTGTCACGCCGGTACGCGCGGCAATCTGATTATTGTCCCCGAGTTGCAGGCTGAACGGTGCCTCTCCCGCGGGTTGATGCCAGACAGTCTGCCCATGGCAGCCAATACCGGCAATATCTGCGGCTGACAAGGATTCGCGCTGCATTAGCGTTTCGATAGCTTCACTGAATAAGCGGCCCAAGCGGGTATCTAACTGGCCTATTTGTGACAGTGTCACTGATTGCCCCTGACTTACATCGAGGATCATCTGGCGGATTTCTAGTGGCATAGGATGGCAATAGCTGGCTTGCTGCGCCACAATATGCTGGTCTATCGCCGCCAACACTACATCAACGCCATCCAAACTGGTGCCGGACATAACTCCGATATAACGTCCTGACTTCATAGTCACCTCACCCCTGCACGATACATATTCTGTTAAGTCTGCCAATTCTTGGTCGCGAATACTATGAATAAGATAACAACTGATCACGGTTTTCCCGATAGAGTGTCGAATCATTTATTTTCCGTTATGCGGGACAGAGTTATAATAAGCTGTCATAGATTTGCTAACATCACTTAGGTTGGCCTTAACAACCCTGAACGGGGACCACGTCATAAGGGTGCGCGTTGCGCAAATGACTGAAAGGAGTTTCTGATGATTAAACGTTTAGCTACTTTGGCTGTTGCTGCCAGCCTACTGACCGGCTGTGTGAACGATAATTCACTGTCCGGCGATGTCTATAGCGCAAATGAAGCCAAGCAGATCCAGAGTGTTACCTACGGGACCCTAATTTCCGTTCGTCCGGTTAAAATTCAGGGCGGTGACAGCAGTAGCCCACTGGGAGCCATCGGCGGTGCTATCTTGGGCGGCTTCCTCGGTAATACTATTGGTGGCGGTGCTGGCCGTAGCTTGGCAACTGCCGGCGGCGCAGTACTGGGGGGCTTGGCCGGTCAGGGCGTACAGAGTAATATGAATGTCTCCAACGGTGTTGAGCTGGAAATCCGTAAAGACGATGGCAACACCATTATGGTAGTACAGAAACAGGCTGCCACACGCTACTCCCCAGGAATGCGTGTGGCAATGGCCACCGATGGCAGTCAGGTTACTGTTTCACCACGTTAATCTCCTAACGTGTTAACGCAATCCGCTGCCGTGACTGCATAAAAAACCCGTCGTAATGACGGGTTTTTTAATCGGTAACGGCGAGAGCTGTTTGATGTTCAACAGCAGGTGGGTGAGAAAGCTCAGCCTTCATTACGCTGAAGTTCGCTGATATTTTTTTCCAGTCGGCTGATCAGGCTGATCATAGTATTGATCTCAGTATCAGACAGTCCTTGAAGGATATCTTCACGGCTGCGATTAATCACCCCTTCCAGTTCTTGGATAACCGGTGTGGCTTTGTCTGTCAGGGTAATGCGTTTGGCCCGTCGATCTTCCGCACAAGGCGTACGGCTTATTAGACCTTTCTTTTCCAATTGATCGAGGGTTCTTACTAAAGAAGGCTGTTCTACACCGATGGCCTTCGCCAGCTGGATCTGAGACTGCTCCGGCGGTAACTGGCTAATATTGTGCAGCGTTACCCACAATGTCTGGGTGAGGCCAAGTGGTTTTAAACGGTTATCAATGACTGCACGCCAAGTACGTACCAACCGGGCCAAATCAGTGCCCAATGACGATTCCATATAATCCCCCTTATTATTAGTATTTTATCAAATCTATTGTCAGTTGACTATTTTGCGGCTTTCAGAGGTTAATTACAAACTCCTGATGAAATGACAGTGAATAAGCGATGCATAACGTGACAAATTAGGCCGATATTTATACCGTGAGTATAAAAAGCAATCAATCGGCTTTGCGCGGAAGCATTCAAAACAACGAATGTTGCTGATCATTGTCCTGACCATCTTCGTTGCTGACCCGTCGCCGCCGCAATCGTCGCTGTTGGCACAGGCGTAGGATATTACGTTTCTGAGTGTCACTGAATGACATCCACTGAAAACGCTCTTCACGGCTGCGGAAACAACCAACGCAATAGCCTTTATTGTCAGTCCGGCAGATGCCGCGACAGGGACTCGGGACAGGGAAAAACTCCAGTTGTTCTGCCATGGATATCTCCAAAATCCTCTGACTCGGGGTAACAGGTAATGGCCTACTGAGTCGAGGTGACGGTTACCTGCGCTAAGTATAGCCGTTCGGCTCGCCGTTTTACCTAACTAGACAGCAGTCACCCTTTTCTCTTCAATCAGAGATTACCGCAGACGTTTTCCCTGTTACACTTAAATATCTTTATCACCCTGTCAGCCGTCATGGACTGACTTCTGAAACCTAAGAGGACGATATGCGTTTACTTCACACCATGCTGCGTGTCGGCGATATGCAACGCTCGCTAGACTTCTACACCCGTGTTTTAGGCATGAAACTGCTGCGTCAGAGTGAAAATACTGAATATAAATACTCGCTGGCGTTTGTCGGTTATACCGAAGAGAGCGAAGGTGCGGTCATCGAACTGACCTATAACTGGGGTGTTTCTTCCTACGATATGGGTGATGCCTACGGCCATATCGCCCTGGGCGTTGATGATGTTGCTGCCACCTGTGAACGTATTCGCCAGAGCGGCGGCAATATCACCCGCGAAGCCGGTCCTGTGAAAGGTGGCAGCACCATTATCGCCTTTGTCGAAGATCCAGATGGTTACAAGATTGAACTGATTGAGAATAAACACGCAGGTCAAGGACTCGGCCACTGATCCTCTACCTGCCCTTTGAGGGCAGGTATTGCCCTCAGCCAAGTTCACCTACTGCAACGCCGTATTTTTTTTGCGATACTATCGCCAGATATTCCCGCTCAACGAGATTCTGATGCCCGACACTTCCTCACCGAATGCCCTGAACCAACGATTTCGTGGTTTTTTTCCCGTCGTCATAGATGTGGAAACCGCCGGTTTCAACGCCGGGACTGATGCCCTCCTGGAAATTGCTGCTATCACGCTGAAGATGGACGATGAGGGTTGGCTGCAGCCGGATCAGACCCTGCATTTCAATGTCACACCGTTTGAAGGGGCGATCCTTCACCCCGAAGCGTTGGCCTTCACGGGAATAAATCCTGACGATCCACAGCGGAATGCAGTTAGCGAACATGATGCCCTGCATGCCATTTTCAAAATGGTACGTAAAGGCATGAAAGACAGTGACTGCGCCCGGGCAGTGATGGTGGCGCACAATGCCAATTTTGATCACAGCTTTGTGATGGCAGCTGCCGAACGCAGCCACCTGAAACGCAATCCGTTTCACCCATTTGCCACCTTTGATACCGCCGCGCTCAGCGGATTGGTGCTTGGCCAGACCGTGCTGGCCAAGGCCTGCAAAACAGCAGGTATGGAATTTGACAGTCATCAGGCGCACTCTGCGTTGTATGACACGCAACAGACTGCCACCCTATTCTGTGAGCTAGTCAATCGCTGGAAGCGCCTGGGTGGTTGGCCACTTCCCGAGCCAGTAGCGCCGGATAAAGCTCCGGCGCTAGACTCTGAACAGGCAAACTAACGCCTCGGTGGTGGTTATCATCTGCCATAAAAAATGCCCGGGTCAGCGGGCATTTTTATCTCTTGCGATCACCGCAGCCTTTATTCAGCAGCTGGATGCTTGTCTGCAGTCTCTTTGATCAGTTGCTGCAGTTCGCCGCGCTGATACATTTCCATAATGATGTCGCAGCCGCCAACCAGTTCACCTTCGACCCACAGCTGTGGAAAGGTCGGCCAGTTCGCGTATTTCGGCAGTTCAGCACGGATATCCGGATTCTGCAGAATGTCGACATAGGCAAAACGCTGACCACAGGCAGAAAGTGCCTGAACTGCTTGGGCAGAGAAGCCGCAGCTTGGCAGCTTCGGAGACCCTTTCATATACAACAGGATCGGGTTTTCTGAAATCTGGGTCTGGATCTTTTCTAACGTGCTCATTTTACTTCCTTCACAACGTAACGACATGTCTACGTATTGTAAGCGAGAACGCCTTCGGAATGAAAATGACATTTTAAACTAACAGGGAAAACCGTTGTTGCATCGCATCAGCGGTTAAAATGTCCCTCATGGTCAACAGGGAAAGATAAGAGAAACATATAAAACTGGTGTGTTAATTGTCTGTTTATGTTCATTTTTACCGCAAAAAACTTCTCGTAACAGATTCTGATAAAAAGACCTTAACTTTTGCAGAAAAACTGGATTAGAATGCCTTTCGGGACTGGCTGAGAGGTCAGATGTTATTTTTTAATTTTGTCCTGTTTTTATATGGGGCATTTAACCTGTAACCTGACAATTATGCGTCTACTGATAACGCTTTTCGTGCTTGCCTTTGCACAACTTTTCTTTAATGTCGCGGAAGCCGCGCCGCGCTCACAGGTTAACGCCTCTCATCATAAGGTGGCGCGTAAAACTGTCACCGAAGACCAGCGGCGAAAGCGCAAACCTGTTAAAGCGATCAGCTCCCTACACAAAACTCGGCAACCCCTGACCCACCGAGTCAGAGAAGTGACACGCTCCCGCCAGTCAAAGTTACATCAGTCCCGTCATGAAGTTCATCGTATTGCCTCCCGTCACCAGGTATCAGCCAAAACCTATGGCCACCGCCGTGTTGCTAAGAATAAGCAACCCGCTCCTTCTGCCCGACTGACCGCAATCCGCATGAGTCCAGTTCACAAATTACGCTATCAAAAAGCTCGCCAGACAGCGATGGTAAAACTGATGGATCAGTTAGGTAAGCCTTACCAGTGGGGTGGCACCTCGCCACATACTGGTTTTGATTGCAGTGGCTTGGTCTACTATGCATTTAAAGACTTAGTCAATTTCCGCATTCCGCGTACCGCTAACGCCATGTATCATCTGCGCGATGCGGCCCCGATTAGACGCAATCAGTTGGAAAAAGGTGACTTGGTTTTCTTCCGTATTCATAGCCGCGGTGCCGCCGACCATGTGGGCGTCTATCTAGGTAATGGTAGATTCATTCAGTCGCCACGCACCGGTGAAGATATCAAGATCAGTGCTCTCAGCAATGAATACTGGCAGAGCCACTATATCGGAGCCCGTCGAGTCATGACCCCCGGCACCGTACGCTGAGCCCGTCCTGGATAGCGTCGACACGTTCCTGATTTAATTTCGGAGAACGTGATGATGACAGAGTTCAAACGCACCCAACGAGATTATCCTCTATCCTTTAAAGTAGCGGTTGTTGAACAGGTTGAAAAAGGCGAAATGACCTACAAACAGGCTCAGCAACGATATGGTATCCAGAGACGCTCCACTGTTCTTGCCTGGTTGCGTAAATACGGCCGGCTTGACTGGAACCCCAGGTCTAAGAGGAGACTGTCCGTGGCTAAGATAAACATACCTCTGACACCTGAACAAAAAATCAGAGAACTGAAAGAACAGCTAAAACAGGCATATCAAAAAGCTGAGTTAATACAAAACGCCCGATGAAGTTCATCAGGCGTTTTACAGTCAGAAAACTGTCAATCTATATCAGGACTCGTCAACGGTGACTAAGCGCCGCTATCAGTGCATCACAGCGGTAAAGCTGAACGCACAAATCATTGCCAGCACTGCCACAACCGTCGTCAGAGCGAATTTCAGGTCAGTATCCATAATGCCTCCTTTAGGCGCACTTATTGTGTGGTTTTTGCTATAATCCCACAGAGTTGCGCAAAAATCTCGTTTTATTGCGCTACCCTTGCTAGAATTAGCCCCCTTTGTTGCGCAACCGCCGTTTCTGCTGTGTTTTCCAGCGCTTTCCGGCAGCCCTTTTCGGGTCAGATACTGCCGGCTTCCCATGTTTTATAATGATGATTGCCGGTGATTAGTGCAACGCAAACGATTAACCTGATGATAAATCATTACAAACCGGAGTAACCAGCAGATGGCAACTATTAAAGACGTGGCGAAGCGAGCCGGGGTTTCCACCACTACCGTTTCACATGTCATTAATCACACCCGCTTTGTGGCAGAAAACACCTGTAAAGCTGTGTGGGAGGCTATTAATGAATTGCACTATTCCCCAAGTGCGGTGGCACGTAGCCTGAAAGTCAATAACACCAAAACAATTGGTCTGCTGTCGACCTCTCTTGAAGCACCCTATTTCGCAGAAATCATCGAAGTTATAGAGAAAAAGTGTTTCGCTCACGGCTATACACTGATCCTTGGCAATGCCGATAATGATCTCACCAAACAGCGCGCTTACCTGTCGATGATGGCGCAGAAGCGTGTTGATGGCCTGCTGGTGATGTGTGCCGAGTATCCGCAAGATCTGCTGAAGATGCTGGAAGAGAATCGTAATATCCCGATGGTAGTAATGGATTGGGGCGTGCAACGCGGTGACTTTACTGACACTATCCTTGATAACGCCTTCCAAGGCGGCTACATGGCAGGTCGTTATCTCATCGACCGTGGTCACCGCGATATAGGATGTATCCCCGGCCAGATGGAACGTAACACCGGGGGCGGACGACTTTCTGGTTTTCTCAAAGCCCTCAGCGAAGCGGGGATCACCTTGCGTGATGAATGGCGAGTCCAAGGTGATTTCGAACCGGAATCCGGTTACTTGGCCATGCAGCAGATCCTGGCCCAGCCACAACGTCCAACGGCAGTGTTCTGTGGCGGCGATATCATGGCGATGGGGGCGCTCTGCGCTGCCGATGAAGCCGGTTTACGGGTGCCTCAGGATATTTCCATTATCGGTTACGATAACGTCCGCAACTCCCGTTACTTTACCCCTGCACTGACCACTGTCCACCAGCCAAAAACAGAGCTCGGTGAAAAAGCACTGGAGATGTTATTTGACCGTATCGTGAATAAGCGTGAACAGTCGCAGACCATCGAGGTATATCCTAAGCTAATTGAACGCCGCTCGGTAGCAGATGGTCCGTTTATGGATTACCGCCGCTGAATATTTTATCCTCCCTGAGCCATTCTTGGTTCAGGGTATCAGTATCTCCCAGATAATCGAGGATCCAGGAAAGAGCCGGAGACATCTGCTCCTCAGCCCAACTGACACAGCAAGGGCTTTCCGGAAAGGGCGAAGGCAATTGCAATTCTGTCACCTCACCCGCCGCCAGTAACGGGGCCGCCAGGTGCCCCGGAACCATCGCCACACAGAGTCCAGCTTTGACACAATTTAGCCCCGTCTGCCAATCAGGGACCGGCATACGGTGCTGATTATCCAATGTCCAAGTGATGCGCCTGGGTAACGCCCGTGAGGTATCCTCCAGTAACAGTGACGGCCAAGCTCTGATCAACTCTTCGCCGGGCTGGCCTTCAGCGGCCAGCGGGTGGCCCGCGCTGACAATACACCGCCAGTTAAGCCGTCCCATATCGCGGAAAGCAAAACGTCCTGTGACTGGAATCGCCTGGGTGGCACCGATGGCCATATCTACCCTACCGTCCGCCAGTGCATCCCATACACCATTAAAGACTTCTTCAGTAATTTGCAGTTCGATATCCGAAAAGTGGCGGTAAAAATCCAGCACCAGTTGTTGCATACGCGGTCTTTTCACAATGCAGTCTACCGCAATCGACAACTGCCCCCGCCAGCCGTTTGCCAATTGCTGGCACTGATGACGCGTGGATTGCATTTTTTTGATAATAGTACGACTTTCCCGCACAAAATGCTCACCCGCTGGCGTTAATACCACGTCGCGATGCTGACGTTCAAACAGCGGCACTGCCAGCCATTCTTCCAATTGCCGGACGGTGTAACTGACGGCTGACGGCACGCGGTGAAGCTCCCGAGCCGCAGCACTAAAACTGCCATTGCGTGCCACCGCATCAACCACTTCCAGGGCGTACTCTGACCACATAATAACCTTTCAATTTTTTTCACAGCGGATAGCAAATATTACCGGTTCACAACCGGTTGTGCACCCTTTTACACTCGTGGCAAATTTTTTCACACAGGAGATGTCATGAGACATCCGGTTCTTTTCCTTTTTTACTTGGCATTGCTGAGTATGTTGGGTTTTCTCGCAACGGATATGTATTTACCTGCCTTTGATGCAATGAAACAGGACTTAGCCACCAGCGCGGGAACAATCAGTGCCAGTCTGAGCCTGTTTTTGGCCGGATTTGCCTGCGGTCAGCTGTTCTGGGGGCCGTTATCCGATCGCCTAGGCCGGAAACCGGTATTACTTGCTGGCTTAGGGATTTTTACAGTGGCCTGTCTGGCTGTTTGCTTGACAGCATCGCCGCTGATGTTGCTGATATGGCGTTTCGTCCAAGCGTTTGGGGTCTGTGCAGCCGCCGTCAGTTGGCAGTCACTAGTGATGGATCACTATCCTGCACACCGACGCCAGAAAATTTTCGCCACGGTCATGCCTCTGGTTGCGCTTTCTCCGGCATTGGCTCCGCTGCTAGGTGCGTGGCTATTAGAGCACTATCACTGGCGCTCGGTGTTTGTGGTACTGGCCGCGATTACCCTATTGCTGATGGCCGCCACCCTACGAGTACCCCGCCCTCGTCAACAGGATGTATCGGTCACAGACCGAGTAGCGGCGGATACTGATGTGAGCTTTTTGCAACTGCTCAAAGATAAAGGTTACCGTGGAAATGTGACCCTCTATGCAGCGTGCTCTGCCAGTTTCTTTGCCTGGCTGACCGGTTCGCCATTTATCTTGACTGCCCTTGGCCTGTCACCGGCCGATATTGGACTGAGCTATCTGCCACAAACACTGACCTTTCTAGCGGGGGGCTTTGGCTGCCGCATGCTGATGAACCGTTTCTCTAGCCGTCAGCTTTTGCCTTGGCTGCTGGCCATGTATGGCGTCAGTATCGCGCTGATTATGCTAGATGCACTTGCCGGGCAGCCTTCTTTGGCTGGTCTGTTGATCCCGTTCTGCGGCTTAGCGATGGCCAACGGTGCTATCTACCCGATCGTGGTCTCTGCGGCGCTGTCCCGTTTCCCTGGGGTGAGTGGTAAAGCCGCTGCCTTACAGAATACCCTGCAGTTGGGACTGTGCTTTCTGTTCAGCCTGTTCGTTTCTTCACAGCCACAGGCAACCCTTGTGACCACCGTCTGTGCAATGGGTGTCACCGTTATGTTGGCCCTGTATGGGTATTGTCAGCAAAAAGATTTCTCAAACCGCACTTAGTCTTTCCCCTTCCCTTTTCTTGCAGCTAAGGATGAATTTTTCTTCATTCTTAGCTGACTTACTGACAATCATTGAACATTCATAATGTCAGGCTTATAATCACTTTAGTGACAAAATAATAATTCAGTCACACTTATCATAATAAGATTTTTAAGGTGTATACAGCACCGCCTATTTTGTAGATTTTTACTCTATCCTCTGCTTTTCAAAATCATAAATGCACGTTTTTTGTGAGTTTACTCACGAACTATAGAAAATTGACTATTCTTTTTTCAGGTTCAAATAGAACAGGTGATTAAAAGCGTATGAGTTCATCATGTGTAGCAGAAGTCGGCCTTAAGGAAAATCATTGGTATCGCATTGCCGCTGAAATGTTGGC
>Ga0157364_1001778_pt1 | contig 18987 bp, 17 predicted proteins | sample AttsexASBM2_FD_111476 | JGI IMG/M metagenome (GOLD analysis project Ga0157364, IMG submission 111476) | Fungus gardens microbial communities from leaf cutter ant in Ribeirão Preto, State of São Paulo, Brazil - Atta sexdens ASBM2 | ecosystem: Host-associated > Fungi > Mycelium > Unclassified ...
GCGCCTCGTTGCCCGGATAGCTCAGTCGGTAGAGCAGGGGATTGAAAATCCCCGTGTCCTTGGTTCGATTCCGAGTCCGGGCACCATATTCAAAAAACCCGCCTTACGGCGGGTTTTTGCTTTCTGCCGTGCTTACAGCGCCGTCATCAAGGCTTTTCATGTTGATGTCATTTAGTAAATTCGCATAAAGCCCATTTCGATCCGTTTTGGTTTATCCCTTCTTCTTTCAGAACTTGCAATCAGATTGCGTGTCATTCAGTTCGACAATCGGCATGATCCAGTGTGCCAGAAGCGGAAGTTCCCTGGTACTTTGATGAGGGACTTTGGCTTACAAGATACGCATTAAACCCCCACCAACTAATCGTCAAATGAAATTGGCTGGTTATTGAACCGTAAATTTAATTCATTTGAATATCTTACCATTTTGATAAATGCTATTTGTTTCTTATTAAGGACAACAACCCCTTTAAAATCGATGAAGTGTTAGATTTCAGATAAGCAGCACTGACCCCAATTTTCAGCGTAGCCGTTCCTTCCTTTACTTCCCGAAAGATCACTCCCTTTCGTTTAATATTCTTTAATGACGCAGGTATTAATGCGAACCCCTGCCCCTCAGAAATAAGTCCCAGTAAAATATGATGATCTGGAGGCTCGGGAAGAATAGCTGGCTGAAAACCAATATCGTCGAAAAAGTTCTTACAGTAATCATAAAAACCGGGATTCAGCTGCCTGTCAAACCAGAACATCGTTTCGCTGTTGAGTGAGCTGAAGCTTACGCTGCGTTTAAGAGAAAGAGGATGGTTTGCAGGCAATGCAACTACCATTGGTTCTTCATGAATGACTACTGATTCAAGATCAGGCGTTTCTGTATGCAAACCAATGAATGCAACATCTACCTTGGCTTTCCTGATATCTCTGACAAGATTAATCGAGTGTTCACCTTTAGTGATTAATTTCCAGCCGGAGAATTGTGATTGAAAGTGAGCAGCAAGGTCAGGAAAAACGCTTCGGTCAAAGACAGTTGTATAGCCAATAACAAATTTTCCTTGTTGCGTCTCTCTTGCTGACTTTGCCACTGCGATCGCTTTTTCAGCCTGTGACAGTGCACGTTTTACCTCGGGTAAGAACGCTTCTCCAGCACTGGTGAGGAAAACTCCGCTGCCAGTTCGGATAAATAGTTGTACCCCTAACTGCTCTTCAAGCTGGCGGATCTGCCGACTCAAAGGTGGTTGAGATATGTTTAAGCGCTTTGCAGCGCGCCCAAAGTTCAGCTCTTCACATACAGCAACGAAGTAGCGGAATTGTCGAAGATCGATAGAAGTATTCATACCGAAAAGGTATCACAAAAATGGTATTCGAATTAACTCTGTTTAGATTTTAAAGTTCCATTACCCAACGAATACTGGAGAAAGTGATGTTTACTTCAATACGCTTCGATACAGGCCTGGAAATTCTTAAAAAGGTTGGAGGAGCCAATTTTGATGTCCCTCTTAATCAGTTAAATACGATTGCTCCAGACCTTGCTCGATGCACAGTTGAGTTCTGTTATGGGGACATCATGTCCCGTAAAGAACTGGATCTACCGACACGGCAGTTATGCACTGTGGCAGCCCTCGCCGGGATGGGGAATGCCATTCCTCAATTGAAATATCATATCCATGGTGCACTTAATGCGGGATGTACACCAGCAGCTATTGTTGAAGTCATTTTGGTGTGTACAGTTTTCGCAGGTTTTCCCACTGCGGGTAATGCATTAATGCTCACAAAAGAAATCTTTGCTGAACGCGATATAATGTTTACCCCTGAAGTCCTGACACCCATTGATGGTCGGTATGAAAAGGGCATGGTAGCGCTTGAAGAAATCAGTGCTGGTGCCGGGAGACAAGTTACTCAGCAGTTAAAAGAGATTTCTCCTGATCTTGCGCGATTCGTTATTGAATTTTCTTATGGGGATATCTTATCCAGACCGGTTATTGATAATCGTACTAAGGAGTTGGTAATTATTACCTTGCTTACTGCTCTTGCAACAGCCCAACCTCAACTGAAAGTGCATATCAGCGCTGCTTTGAATGTAGGCGTTACTGAGGTTGAGATTATCGAGGCTATCCAGCAGATGGCTATTTATGCAGGTTTCCCGGCAGCATTGAATGGTATTTTCGCGGCAAGAGATACTTTCAATGATCGAAAAATGACTTAATAAGATTTAGTCAGTTAGCGCCTGTTGTTTTAATGAGGGGATAGGCCTGAAGGTCTGCTCCTCGCTCATAGCTGTTGCGACAATGCCGTTAACATACTCCCGCGAAGCGGCCTGCTGACGAACAGGTTCCGGTGTTTTTACCGCAGCAACATGCCCCGGCCTCACAATTTCTTCAGACCGGGATGGTTTAGCCGCCACATGGAGCCCACCATTCCGGACAAGCTGAATCATCTTTAATAACCAGCTGGTCAGACGCAACATCAACAGCACGCGGCTAACCGTCTCGCGGGAAGCTTTACCATTAAGTGGCGAGACCAGCTGCAGCTGCAATTCGTCATAGGTTGGAAATACTGCTCCTGATTTTGCTGCGCGTACAGGCGGATCATTATCCATGCCGTTTTATCCAGCGGTGACAGACGAGTGTCCAGCAGTAACCGGCGCGGTACGGAATCATGCACGTTTCCCATAAACATTAAGCCGCTGCGCAGACTGGTAACATCAGTGGTGCCGGCATACTTTTCGGCACTATTCGTTCCGCCAGACGGGCGTTCATTTGTTCAAGCATAAAAGTGATCGGGTTATTGTCAGCTGTTCGGCTTGTGCTCATATTTTGTGCATCCTTATTACGCTATCCACGTCCCTCAGGGCGCGAAACATGAAGCGGTTACTGAATTTGGCCACCTGAATAGAGGTGATAGGCTCACCTCAGAACAATACAGGTGCATCAATGAAAAAAGAAATTTTAGTCCTGGATTCAAACGCGAATCCGCTCAGCTGGTTGTCGAACAAAACTACACCGTCTCTGATGCCGCTAAGGCTATGGATGTCGGTCTTTCCACGATGACAAAATGAGTCAGGCAACTGCGTGAAGTGCGTCAGGGCAAAACACCAAAAGCCTCTCCGATTACACCGGAACAAATCGAAATACGTGAACTGAAGAAAAATCCACAACGTATTGAAATGAAATATTAAATATTAAATATTAAATATTAAATATTAAAAAAGGCTACCGCGCTCTTGATATCAGACCCCCTGAACAATTCTCGATAATCGGGAAACTCAGGGCGTGTTACCCTGTGACCACTCTCTGCCACGTGTTCGGGGTTCATCGCAGCAGCTACAAATACTGGAAAAAACCGTCCTGAAAAGCCAGACGGCAAACGCGCTGTATTACGCAGTCAGGTATTTGCGCTACATGGTATCAGCCACGGTTCCGCCGGAGCGAGAAGCATCGCCATCATGGCAACCCAGAGAGGCTACCGGATGGGACGCTGGCTTGCTCGCAGACTCATGAAAGAGCGGGGGCTGGTCAGTTGCCAGCAGCCGACTCACCGGTATAAACGTGGCGGGCATGAACACGTTGTTGTCCCGAATCATCTTGAGCGACAGTTCGCAGTAACAGAGCCAGACCAGGTGCGGTGATGTGACCTGTATCTGGACAGGCAGGCGCTGGGCGTACCTCGCCCTTGTTCTCGACCTGTTCGCAAGAAAGCCAGTGGGCTGGGCAATGTCGTTCTCGCTGGACAGTAGATTCACCATGAATGCACTGGAAATGGCATGGGAAGCTCGCGGTAAGCCCGCAGGAGTGATGTTCCGCAGCGATCGGGGCAGTCATTATACGAGCAGGCAGTTCCGGCAGTTACTGTGGCGATACCGGATCAAGCAGAGTACGAGTCGGCGTGGAAACTGCCGGGATAACAGCCCAATGGAGCGCTTCTTCAGGAGTCTGAAGAATGAATGGGTGCCAGTGACGGGTTACGTAAGCTTCTGCGATGCAGCTCACGCCATAACGGACTATATCGCTGGGTATTACAGGGATACTTACAAGCGCACTTAGGCCACACAAATATAATGGTGGGTTACCACCAAACGAATCAGAAAATCGATACTGGAAAAACTCTAATGCGGTGGCCAATTTTTGTTGACCACTACAGATACACAGCAGATAAAAAATTTACACTTAACACAATGAGTGGTGCTGTCGGTAGATACACCTGCAAACCGATGTGACTACCTAAAACGGGAGTTCCAACTTGAAGTACCTGGTGGGGGACCTCCCCTACCAACTTGCCCCTACCAAAAAGACTATGTCATACTCGCTTCACTTTTTTTATAGTGCTCATACGCGTCACTCTACAAAACTAAAATCTTATATTTCAGATTGTTATATCGTAGAGCACTGATTCAAGATGGAAGCCTTTTTGGATGATTAGCAAACAGTTTGACAAATCTGAGCATATCTACAGGAATGATGCGTTTTTAGAATTACTAAAGGATGCTGTCAGATTTTTTAACGGGACCCCTGTACACTCATTGCCACCTCCCGCAACCTTCCAAGGTGCTGGCGTTTACGCACTATACTACACAGGCCAAAGTCCCTTGTATGAAGAGCTCTCACACAGAAACCGTCTTGCGTACAATCTTCCAATTTATGTTGGTAAAGCTGTACCAGCAGGATGGCGTCAATCTAGAATCAGTGATAATGCCACAAAGGCTGGAACTGAACTATCTGGCCGAATCAGAGAACATGGTAGGAACATTGCGAAATCCAGCAACTTAAAACTTGAAGATTTTTCTTGCCGTTTTGTCATCTTCGAGGCGACTGGTTCTGACATGATTAGTACCGTAGAAGCAGCATTGATCAAGATTCACAGACCATTATGGAATACCGTAGTGGATGGTTTTGGGAACCATACACCCGGTGCAGGGCGCTTCGCTCAAGCGAAATCTGATTGGGATGTTATTCATCCTGGTAGAGAGTGGGCAGACAAATGCACAGGTAGGCATTCAGAGCTAGCTTCTGTTGAAGAGCGAATTAAACAATATTTTTTGGAATTAAAGTAACACAATGAAATCTTTAGAAATTTTTTCCGGCACTGGTGGCTTAGCAAAAGGTTTAGAACTGGCTGGCTTTGAACATGAGGCGTTTGTTGAATTCAACAAGCATGCCTGCAACTCGTTACGTCTAAATTTTGAAAAGGAGAAGGTATTTCAAGGAGATATAAAAGATTATAATTTTTCGACTCTCACCGGTATAGATGTTGTCGCGGGGGGCCCGCCATGCCAGCCATTTTCCTTGGGGGGTAAGCACAAAGCCAACGACGATACGCGTGATATGTTTCCCTATGCGATAAAAGCTATCGAAACTTTGCATCCCAAGGCTTTCGTCTTCGAAAACGTCAAAGGGTTACTTAGACAATCGTTCGCCGATTACTTCGAATACATCATTCTCCGCTTAACTTTCCCGACATTATCGTTGGGCGATACCCATGCTGACTGGCAGTTACACCTTAATGAACTCCGTAAAGCCAGCAAAGGGACACATCAAGGCACGACGTACGATGTGACTTATAAGCTAATCAATGCGGCTGATTATGGCGTTCCTCAAGTAAGGGAACGTGTGATAATAGTCGGTATTAGATCTGACTTAAATAAAAAATGGGAATTCCCTGCTCCTACTCATAGTCAAGACAGGTTGTTGTGGGAACAATACGTTACTAACGATTATTGGAAGGAACATAGCCTTAGTCCATTAAAAGATGAACCTCTCGCTGGGAGACTAAGAAAGCGTTATGGAATGTTTGCTCCTGCAGAAAAACGCTGGGTCACCATTCGGGATGCACTCAAAAATGTGCCTCAACCGTATGAATCACATAGCATTGATGATCATATTTTTAAAGATGGGGCACGTACCTATCCGGGCCATACGGGTAGCTATATTGATTTACCTTCAAAAACGCTCAAAGCTGGGGCTCATGGCGTACCAGGCGGCGAGAATATGATTAGATACGAAGATGAAAGTGTTCGTTATCTTACCGTCCATGAAGGAAAGCTCCTGCAAACATTTCCTGGCGATTTCTTGGTAACAGGGGCTTGGGGTGAAGCGATGCGACAGATCGGCAATGCTGTACCAGTATTGCTGGCAAAACAGATAGGACAGCATTTGTACACTCTGCTTAACACCATTTCACAAGATGAAGTTGAGCCTCTTCAATATGCAAAATTTGGTTAGAGAGCCAAACATTCATTACCTACCATCTACGACCTGTGTGCATTGATAATGATACAGAACATTGGTACATTCGGAAACGCAGCGAAAAAGTAACTGATTAACAGTCATATAGTTAATGAGTCAGGAATTGTATCCCTGATTCGACTCCGAGTGCTCGCGTCCCCCATCGGCCTGTCCTCTGTCGATTACCATTATTTCTGGCATCAATAGCCTGCAAGCGACGACCGCCTGTTAGGTCAATATGGTTAACATCACGGAAACGACGCTGGTCAATACGTGTAGATATCGCCAGCGGTAGTGCATTAGTGCGACAGTCGCTGTTTTCCTGTGCGACGAACAGGAAGCTTCAGCAGGCAATAAACAAGATGAACGCGCAGGTGGGCGTGCCCCTTGCCCGCCTGAAACCTGCAACACCTCAGGAAAGCCATAGCGCGGATAGTGCACGGCGGCCGTCGAACATCGGTATCAACCGGCTTAACGTGGGATCTATTGCGGTCATTATCCACAACGGGGCAGGAAAACATTGGGCCAAACTTAGTTTCCGTCAAAAAAAGCCCCACTTTTGCTGGCAGTAAGCTCAATGATGTAACGCTAACTTTTCCTGGAACTATCTTTGAAGAACTGAAAGTATTTATTATTTTCCTATCACGTTCGCTACAATTAATCATGCTTCTCAGCCGAGACAATGATAAATTGCATCTCTTAATTTAATGGTTACTTCTCCCATCATTCCTTCATAGGCTGTATTAGTAAGAAGAACAACTGTAAGTTCATTTTCCGGATCGATAAACCATGAATGCCCATATACGCCGCCCCAGGACAGCGTCCCTTTTCTCTGCGGTGTATCGGCAACAGCGGGATCGACCAATAATGCTCCACCATAACCAAATCCCCATCCTGGCCCTAATGACATGGCTTGTGCACCGATATGAGGGTAAAAGATGCTTTCTCTTATTTCACTGTTGATAAAAGAACTTTCTGCCCGCAAAAATTCTAAAACGGCGATAACTGCATTAATGTCACCGTACATTCCCGCGCCGCCAGAAAGATATTCTTTTTCCTTATAAACACGAGAAGGAGAAAACTTCACACATTCATCTATTCCATCCGGGAATGGAATACACATATTATCATTGAGCTCACTGAGCCCTGCGCGATCGTTGAAGTAAGGAACCGCAAGTTCCACTCCGGGCTTACAAAAAAAACCTAACTCATAAATATTTAATGGCAACGATACTAGTTCGTTTATAGCCTCAGCAAGATTTGATGTTGTGACTTTTTCAATTACTGCGCCAATCACATCCAAGCCTAATGAATAATTCCAGCTTTTTCCAGGGGAAAACTTCAAATCCGCTTTCACAAGAAGTTTTAGGTTCTCCTCTAATGAGAGTCCCGAGCAGTCCAGGCCATCTGATATTTTAAGATAGTGATATTGCGAGTTAGCTGGTTCCTGGAAAGTGTAGCTGAGGCCGGATGAATGCGTTATTAATTGGTGTAGAGTTATTTCCGGGATGGTTCCATTTCTAACTTTAGGTGTAAACCAGGGAAGCCAACGAGTTACAGGATCATTTAGCTCAATTGCACCTGTTGCAACCAGCCTGAGCAATGCGGCAGTTACGATGGGTTTGCTCACCGAAGACAAACGAAATTTTGTTTCTGTCTTCATCGACGTATGGGTTTTGAGGCAAGATAAACCATGCGCTTTATGGTAGATCACCCTGCCTTTATGTATAACCGAGGCAACACCACCGGCCAGCTTTTTTCCTGTAATAGAATTTAAAAAAATAGCGTCTAACCTGTCGGATAAATTCATAACAGCAGGCATGTGGGATAAATTTTCCATTTTAAAACCCATAATTTATGGCAATAATCATTAGCATGATGTCACTTATTTTCATCTACATGAGAGCTGTAAATATCAAATATAAGTTCTTCATGAACGGTATCGATATCTGAACGATATATTATCTGAATTTTTATTTCTAACTCTTCTGACTCGTGTTCAACAAGAGGTATATAAGAGACATTCGATCTTTCATTAAGAGTAATTGAATGAGGTACAATTGAAAAACCTTCACCGGCCGATATGAGAGATAATAGAATATGATTATCGCCGGGATCATGCTTTCTTTTCATATTGAAGCCTTTGGAAAGAAAATAATATTCACACCTGTCATAATACTCTTTGTTTTCACTTCGTTGAAACCAAAACAAGCTCTCATTTTTAAGTTCGGAAAGGCTTATTTCATTTCTTGATGATAAATGATGATCTTTTGATATTGCTACATACATTTTCTCTGTAAATAAATAAAGTAGTTTATAATCAAATTCAGGCATTGGTGAAGGTGTGCCTATTATAGCCATATCAATTTTATTTTTTGATACAAGATCACTTAATTTTTTTGAGTTGCCATAAGTAAAAGATATAAATTCAATACCAAGTTTATCAGTTAAATGCTTTCTAATCTTGTTGAATACATCAGGGGAATGCACAGAGGTAAACCCTATATTCCAGTGGCACTTTTCCTTTAATGAGAAAGCTTCCATTTTCTTTTTTATCTCAAGGAATTGACCTATAAGAAGAGGAGCTTCTTGGTAAAAGGCTATACCTCGTTTTGTCAGTTGCACACCCACCCTGGAACGATTAAACAGCAAGCCTCCAAGAATATTTTCGAGCTCTTTAATCTGACGACTCAGAGGAGGTTGAGTCATATTTAACCGCTCAGCTGCAACGCGAAAACTCCCACAGTTTGCTGCCATTAAAAAACATTCCATTTGACGAAAAGTTGGCATTCCTCTCACAAACACTCCTTTACACTGACAAAACCTTACACGGTAAATACAGAGCATAAACTGCCTGAAGGAAAATAGCTACGCCTCACAAATCCTAATAATTTATGGAAAATATATTATTTACCGCAGCATTATGCAGAGGAGGTAGTTAAATGAAAGGTAAATCCTTAAGTTATTATAAACAACTTGATTGTAACAACAGCTTATAATTCAAGACTGAAATATATTCCGCGATGTTAGCCAAAAGCTAACATCAGTTGATTTTTAATTAATTTCTTTATTAAAAATTACTTTGCAAAGTAAAAAAAGGAGGAGCGTCTCCCTCCTCCTTTTTATTTAACTCAACCAGCCTCTACGCAAATTGCAAGACCCATACCTCCGCCGACACAGAGTGTTGCGAGTCCCCGACGGGCTCCGCGCCTGTTCATCTCGTATAACAAAGTAACAAAAATTCTGGCACCTGATGCACCGATAGGATGGCCTAAGGCGATAGCTCCACCGTTGACGTTAACTATTTCTGGATTTAACTCAAGAGCAGTCACGACAGCATAAGCCTGAGCAGCAAAAGCTTCATTGGCTTCAACGAGATCCAGATCCGAAATATCCCAGCCAGCATTTTGTAAAGCTTTCTGTGACGCAGATACAGGCCCTAATCCCATTACCGATGGATCGATACCTGTAACTGCCCATGAGACGATACGTAAAAGCGGTTTCAAACCACGTTTTTGAGCTTCACATTCGCTCATCAAAACAACGGCAGCAGCACCATCATTGAGGCCAGAAGAATTACCCGCCGTAACGCTCCCCTCTTGAGCAAATGCAGGTTTTAACCGTGCAAGACTCTCGATAGTTGTTCCAGGGCGGATAAACTCATCCTGGCTGATAATGTGCTCCCCTTTGCGAGTGCTAACAATAACAGGAGCAATCTCGTCGATAAATTTTCCTGAAACTTGTGCAGATTCAGCTTTGTTTTGTGAGTTTGCAGCAAACCTATCCTGTTCCTCCCTGGATATAAGCTTCGCTTTTGCAATATTTTCAGCGGTAACACCCATATGATAACCGTGGAAAGCGTCGGTTAATCCATCCACTACCATTGTATCCTGTAAGGCAATGTTGTTGAGCTTTACACCATCACGTAGACAGACTGCATGGGGAGACATCGACATTGATTCCTGCCCCCCCGCAACAATAATTGATGATTGACCAGTCAGGATCTGTTGCACGCCAGATATAATTGCGCGTAAACCCGAGCCGCATAGCTGATTAATCAAACAGGCGGTTGTTTCCTTCGGGAGACCCGCCTCGAATGCAGCTTGCCTTGCTGGGTTTTGACCGCATCCAGCGGTCAAAACTTGTCCCAAAATAACTTCGTCAACTTCTTGCTTGCTGATTTGAGCCTGTTTAACGGCGGCTTTAATCGCTGTAGCACCCAGCGAATGAGCAGGTATCTTTGAAAGACTTCCGTTAAAGCTTCCAATCGGCGTACGTGCTGCGCCTACAACAACTACAGATTTGGGTGACATAAATTCGTCTGAATGGGACATATAATCTCTCTCTCTATTGAAGGCCAAATATTCCTAGCCGTTCAAAAGACCTTGCGTCGCGTCTGGATAGCGGTTTCCGATAGCCCTATTTTGTGAAAATGCATTGGAGAGTTCATCTAATACTTCCTGAGCAATATTTAACTCTACTGCTTTCACATTTTCTTCCAGATATTTTCTACGCTTAGTGCCTGGAATCGGAATAATATTCTCACCTTGAGAAAGAACCCAGGCTAATGCAAGTTGCGCTGGTGTACAGCCAACCTGGTGAGCGAGTGTTTTAACAATATTGACCAATTCAAGATTTTTATTGAAATTTTCACCCTGAAACCGAGGACTGGTATGGCGATAATCCTCTTCAGAAAGCTGATTGATATTTGTTAAGGAACCGGTCAGGAAGCCGCGTCCCAGCGGGCTGTAAGGAACCAGGCTCACAGCCAGTTCATTACATGCTGAAAGGATTTCATCTTCAGGATCACGAGTCCAGAGAGAATATTCACTTTGAACGGCGGTAACAGGATAAACTTTATGCGCACGGCGCAGAGTAGATGCTGATACCTCAGACAAACCGATGTGGCCGATTTTTCCCTCTTTAACCAGCTCGGCCATCGCATTGACGGTCTCTTCAACAGGTGTCTGCGGATCGACTCGGTGTAAATAATACAGGTCGATATAATCCGTATTCAGCCGGCGCAGGCTTCCTTCAACTGCTTGTTTCACATATTCTTTTGAACCGTTTACACCACGACCAGTAACGCTGTTCGGATCGCGGATAATTCCAAACTTCGTTGCCAGGACAATTTTGTTACGAACTTTATTGATAGCCTTGCCGATAAGCTCTTCATTAATATAAGGACCGTACATATCGGCAGTGTCTAAAAAGTTGATACCAAGATCAATAGCATGATGAATTGTTGAAATTGATTCCTTATCATCAGTGGCGCCGTAAAATTCACTCATGCCCATGCAGCCGAGTCCAAGAGCTGAAACTTTAGGGCCTTCATTACCTAACATGCGAGTTTTCATAAAAAATTCCTTAATCAGTTAGCGTTAGCAGGTATTACAATATTAATTATAAAGTTATAATGTTCCATTTCCGATCCCTTGCTAGTTTAACAAATGGATCTAAATCATTCTTGTGATGATTAACCATCGTTGGATGGCCTACAACCTCAAGCATGTCAATATCAGATATATGATCGCCATAGGCGTAGCACTCTTCGGGCTTTATTCCTTTTTTACTCTTTATAAATTCTAATACCGCATCTTTTTTATTTTTACCAATCATAGGCTTTTTAACCCCGCCGGTAAAACGATGCATGATTTCATTTTGCTCAGAGCAAATAATATTTGTAACATTAAGGTATTCTGCAACAGGCAAAATAATATTTCTTCCAGATCCGGAGACCAGGCATATTTCGATACCATTGCGCTGATGTTCTTTTAATTTTTCCACCAATGGTTTTATGAAAAAATCTTCATTTCTGACATTCTCATTAAACCATAAAATCGCGATATCTTTGAAATCTCTTGTATCAGCACACATATACAAAAAATAATAAAATCTGTTTATTACTTTCCTTGGCAAACCTAACCTAGCAAGACTTGAAAATAGACTAATTCGAAAATGAAATTTGCGTTCCCCTTTGATTCCATATTTTTTTTTGAGATAAAAATTTAAAAAACTAAACATACTTTTAGTATTAATAAGGGTTTCATCAAGGTCAAAAAAAGCAACTGGCTTGTCACCTGTCTTATTCATTGCTCAATCCTTACTAACATTCCAGTCCAAGAGAAGCCAGCACCAGCACCGATCAAGAGTACATGGTTTCCTGACGCTACAAGGCCTGACTTTAGCAGCTCCTGAAACGACGCAAATTGGTCGCCAGATCCCATATGTCCGATGGTTTCGCCATATTCTTTAAAAGATTTTTTTTCACCGTCATGGAAAACGGGGTAATAATTACTCTCCAGTAGCACTTTGCTAAGGTGCGGAAAAATGATTTTTACGACCTTATTCTCATCATTACCTTTTGAGAAAATCTTATCTTTTAATGTATTAAGCGCTTTTTTTGTTCTGCTTTTTAATTCATTCTCGCCGTATTGAGATAAAAATTCCTTTTTGGAGCGACGAGTATTCCAGAGCGAATCATCATTTGCATTGTTTGATTTATTAAGATGTAATTCACTAAGAACCGGATCGCTAACCGTCTCAATCGAAAGAATTTTAGCTATACCTTTACCCTTACCAATAATTAAGGCCGATGCACCATCACCGTAAACAATACCATAGTCGCTGGTAACACGATTAAAGGAAGTTCCGGAAAATTTATCGGATGCTACAATAAGCGAAACAGATTGATTATCACAGGAATCCAGGTAGCCCATTGATAACTGAATTGACATCATTGCTCCGTTGCAGCCCTGCCGGATACTCATCGGTAGGGCTACTTCTTCTTTTAGCTCTTTCTGAATATAAGAAGCTGGACACCATAAACCTGTATTTTCCTGATGGTGAATGCATGTATAAACAATCAGAGAAAGATTTGACCGTGTTGGTTTATCCGCTAAAGCTTGGTTAACTGCTTTTAGAGCCATGTCGGGTGAACTCAACGATTCCTCAGCGGTTACTGAACGATATCCATATTTTTCAAGCCGTTCTCTTTCATCGGGGTTATTATTCACTAATTCTTCTAATGTTAATTTTCTTTCCGGTATGTATTTTCCAGTGGAAATTATTGAATAAGCACTTTCATTCATTTACATCACCTCTGCATTGACTTTCGTAATACGTCTAACAATGCCATCAGGAGAAATATCAACATTCAAATACGGAGAAAAATTTAGTCTGGTCTGCCCGGACAATAATATATCTTTATGACTTATTGAATTCAATTTACTCTTCTGAGCCCACCATGGATATCTCCGACCAACTGCTATACTGGAGCGAGTAGTAATATCGTCACTACCAAGAATACCTTCCCCTGATGCAGAATAATCAATATATAAATGACTCAGTTTAACAGATAATTTATCTAACTCATCTTGTATTGCTTCTGACGTTATTTCATCAGCGTTAGCCATTTTTTGAACCAATGGCATCATATCTACCAGTTTTAATGTTGACTGAGCAACAGATTTTCTTTCAACTTCATATCTTATAAAAGCGGATGACAAATCCTCTTTTTGGCTAAATATGATCGATTCTACTATCGACTCCGCATCGCCAAATCCAAGATTTAATGCCTGACCACCTGCAGGAGGATTTAGATGCGCCGCATCTCCTGCCAGCCAGACCCGTGAATGTCCCCACCGAGCGGCAATTCTGCTGTGAACCCGATAATAAGCTCGTCGATCGGTTTTAGGAATTTTCGGCCATTCACCGGGAACCAGAACCGCCTGCAAATCCTGAAAAGTTTTCTCAGATAATTCAGTATCTGTTTCTGCCATGGTGATTAGCCCAGGGCCTGCGATGCGAATACGCCCATCCGGGAAAGGAAGCCATGACACTACGCCATTTGGCGTTATAAGCATACTGCTAGTGGCAGAACTGCTTATTTTAGTATCAGGGATGCCTTCGCCTAATAAATAGGGCATCTGAAAAGTATAACCTTCAAACTTAACACCCAAATTTTTACGGACAGCACTACTTCCACCATCACATCCAACTAAAAATTCGCTCTCAATGTGAACCGGGTCAACTCCGCCTCGTTTGCACTGTATTTTTACGCTATGGCCATCATCATAATGATTTTCGTAAGCAACATGACGATAAAGGGTACCACCTATAGCGACATACAACTTTTCCAGAATTTCTTCTATATCGGGCTGCGTAATATTTAAATAAAACTGAAACGCTGAGTCCAGATTACTGAAATCAATGGACCATTCCATTCCATCTTTTCTTTGGAATCTTATTTTTCTCTGGATCAATCCTTTTTTTAGAAAATAATCCAGCACTCCCATTCTGTCAAATAGTTCCAACTGCCGCGAATGAATCATTACGGCTTTTGGACGCATGTCTCGACGCGAATTTTTTTCAATAATAATACTTTCGATACCATTAAATTGAGCGAGGCAACCGAGCATAAGACCAGTAGGGCCACCGCCTGCTATGCATAGACTTGTGTTCATTATCTGTTTCTCAGGCAATATAGAAAGCAGTTAGCCTACCTGTTGAGGCACCATATCATCATCATTCGCCGCTTGAATTTGCATAAAAGAGTCAACGGCCTCTTCAGCTAACTGACTTTCACGCTCTGAAATGCGTGCTGCCGGGAAAATCATAAATTTGACAAAGAATGTCGCAGCACAAAGTCCGCTTTGATAGAGTTCCATTTCTGCGGTAAATGACATTTTATCTACATTAGAAATGTTCTTTTCAACTATTTTGTATTTAATAGAAGCTGGTAAAGGAAAAACAAACCTTTTGTATTCGGCTTTCATTTCATTGATTACAAAGTATCTTGGGGTTGATCCCTTTTCAATGAAGAACTCTTCACTTACCGCTAAGAAGGCTTGTCTGGCGGACTCCATCAGGATCATGCCCTGTACATGTTTTCCAGTTTGATGATCCAGCATTAGCTCACATCTTTCATCGATAACCATATCCAGTTCATAAAAGTCATCTTTAATTTTAAATGGCTTTGAAATAAGTGTATTAGCTTCATTATGCTTATGAGAAAGTGATGCTGGTGCTGACTGAATGCGTGGCAGTAACTTAATACATTCTGACTTCCCTAAAATTTTGATTATTTTGAAAATATCTTTTACGTCCTGCTCAGACAATCCCTGCCCTGGTATAATGTTGATAAATTCATCCACCTGACCATTAGCCTCAGGATAAGAACTAATTAATTGAATCAATTGTTTGATGGTCAAAACATTTTTGACTGACGAAAAACCGTTAAATTTATCTGTCACCAACAGAAAATTATTATTGAGCATTAAGATGTTCTCTATAGTAGTGTTGAATTAATCAGAATTAGTTTTGCTTCTTGATTACTAAATTAATAATTATCAGACTTACCAGGATACAGCAAGTACACGTTATTGACACACCTTGCCACCCCCAGGTATTCCAAATAGATCCTAGCCAAATACTTGCCAACCCACCGCTTCCTAAACAAGAAACCGTATAAAGTGATGCTAACATTCCGCGCCTGTTTTTTTGGCCTGAATTATTTAGCCTCAGTAAGAGCAACGGCTGACACGCAAATACTGAGATGAACAGTAGTAATACACCAGTAATAACACTATTTAAATTACTTGAAAACCCGAGTATCACCACAGAAAGAAGTACAAGACCCAGTGCCCAAACTACCAATTTCCGAGTATTATAACGGGCCCCTAGCCAGCCTGAAACTGGAGCACCTACGATTGCTATTAAGCCACTAAGGCTTATCCAGCCTATCTCTCTTGCTGATGCATAAAAAGGAGCACTGCTTAGCTTGAGCGTTAAAAACGTTAACATCCCAAGATATCCAGAGAAAAGTAATATCCCAATACAAAGGTAAGGCAATACGTTTCTGCTTAGTGCTAGTATTAACGCAGATTTATAAGCAGCAGAGATTGTCTCCTCAACGGGAACAGGTCGGTCATGCTCTCTGTTACCCGCTAACAGTAAACAGCCGCAAATAAAAATAGCGCCAGCAGTACCTTCAAGAACATTCTGAAATCCAGCGATACTCGATAAGATCCCGGCAACGCTTCTGCCGATGGTGATACCAATAACTGATGCGGAAATGGCTAGTCCAAACATCGTTCCCAATGTAGAAGGCGAACTTAATCGTGGCACTAATGCGAATGTAGAGGCTGGCAGCATTGCTGCAAATAGTCCGCTTGCAGATAAAAAAGCAACAAACAGATTAAAACTCTCTGTATGGGCCGATAAACAAAGCGTTATCGTCAGTCCAAATGCACCTACAGCTGCTAAATTTGTTGCCCTCAACCGATCGGTTAATGGACCGAGCATAAAAAAGGAAGCTGCATAAAATAGCATTGGAATATCGAACGAATGCCTTGCTTTATCGTAAGATACATTAAAAAAATCACCAATTTCTTTAAAAACAGCTTGTGACATATATATTGAGCTTACTGCTACCATCGTCGCAATAAAACTTATATATAATAAACCATATGTCTTTGTCTGGACTTGAGTATCAACCTGAGAATACATCATTCCACCTTCTTTTTACCCACCCTTATTGAAAGAGCGGGGATAATTTAGATTATGTAGTAATAGTTATAAGGCTGACAATGCGCCACCATCTACAATTAATGATGTCCCTGAGATGTGAATTGATTGAGAAGATGTAAAGAAAGACACTGCATTAGCAACATCCTCTGGATTAGTCATTCTTTTATAAAGAGCTTTAGATTCGACATCGCGCGTAATATCTTCAGCCTTAATACCAAATGCATCTCCGACCTGCCGTGCAGTTGTTTCCCAAAGTGGAGTTAATGTCGCCCCTGGATTGACCACGTTAACACGAATACCTTTGGGTAAGAGATCACTAGAGATTGATTTCGCAAAACCAGATACCGCACAATTTATGGCGCTATTGACAGGAAAGAGTGGGTGGGGCTGCTTAGTAAGTGCGCCGTTAATTATGACAACGCTTCCTTTACCGTTTTCAAGCAGCTGTTCCATAGAGCGAGTGAGTCTGACTGCGCCCATCAGTTTTACTTCAAACGTGTTTAACCACTCTTCATCCGTCGTCTCGCTAAGTTTAGCAACTGGGCCATCTCCGGCAGCATAAACTAAAGCGCTGATATAACTATGCTGTTCCTTCAGTGTCTCTACAAATTCCGCTACTGCGCTACTGTCGCAAACATCAAAACAATAGTTTGTTATATTGCAATCGCTGGTCGTTTTTAACGTCGCTGTAATATCATTCAACTTATTCTGATTACGTCCCAGAAGTACCAGTTCAAAACCATCACTGGCCAATTTTCTGGCAATTTCGCTTCCCATACCACCTGTCGCACCAGAAATAACAGCAACTTTTTTATTCTTACTCACACGTATTTCCTTTAAATTTTCATCAAAAATGAGCATGGTTATTTGTTGCGGATATTATTTATAAACCTGCGCATAATGAAAATTATAATTTTCTGTGATACAAAAAAGGTATCGCATGTTTAATTACGTGGCCTCTCCTGTTTTCATATTTTTCTCTTCCGGTGAATAATTTTAGATCCATTTTTATTTTTAGCGCGGAAATAATTTACTATGACCGGGCGTTCCTCTGGCCAGTCTATCGCTCGCTACCGGAATACATGCAAAAAATTTATCGCAACCTTAACTGTCAGAACGCGTCCGAATATACAGGTTGAAATTTAGGCTATAGCCTGGCAATTTTAGCGGGATGAAACCGGAAAATATCTTGGTCTACAGCGCCGCCAGCCCGTCGATAATCGCGCCGCGCCACCATGCATAGTCGTGGCCGCCGGTATAAATCGAAATATCGCTCTTCACGCCTGCAGCGATTAACCTTTCGTGCAGCGCCTGCACATGCGGCACCGTCATGCCCTCCAGACTGCCTACGCAAAGCCTGATCATTACCTCCTTTGGCGGCACGGACAGCACTTGCTCACTCACCCATGATTTATTGCTCTCGTTAAACAGTAGTGGCCGCATAGTTTTATCCGGCGTCCACCACATGGAAGGCGAATGGCTGAGTACGGCACCGAAAATATCCGGCGCATACAAAGCGGCCATCAGCGCGGTCACGCCGCCAAGGCTTTGTCCGCATAAAACCGTATGCGAACGGCCAGCCCGGTTTATTTGCGGATAATCGGCGCGTAGCTGCGGGATCAGCCGTTTCGCAATATCCGTTACCAGTTGGCTGTCGCCGCCAAGGATAGCGGTACGATCGGATTCATCAAGGTTATCGATACCCAGCACCGCCATCGGACTGATTCGGCCATTTGCGGTAGCCACATCAAGAGCGGGGAGCAGGCCGACATGGTCTAACCAGGCCTCGGCATCAGGCAAGACCAGCAAGCCTAAAGACGTTTCGCTATCGACATCAGGAATATACAAACGAATACGGCGCTCTTTTCCGGCAACAAGGCGGTACAGGGTTGTAATTGCACCGCGAACCGTCGCCGAAGTACCCCACTCGCTTTGCTCAGGCGCCCTGTCCAGCGCCAGTACTGATTCGTGCGCGGTGCCTCGCACGCGAATGCCTGCCGCTTTGTTTAACGGGTCTGCCTGGCCTGGAAACGGCGGACGGCGCGTGCCCAGCCGTGACAGCTGCTCCGCTGAGGCATCCTGCGGGATCTCGGTAATGGTGTAGGAACCGCGATAGGTCGCTGGCAATCGCAGCGTCAGCGTCCAGATATCGCTGCCCGCCAGATTGCGCATCATCCCTTTATCGACATTGGCCTTATCGGTGACGCGGTTAAGAAACAGGTAAACGCCACGCAGCGCTTTTCCC
>Ga0157364_1001779_pt1 | contig 18984 bp, 15 predicted proteins | sample AttsexASBM2_FD_111476 | JGI IMG/M metagenome (GOLD analysis project Ga0157364, IMG submission 111476) | Fungus gardens microbial communities from leaf cutter ant in Ribeirão Preto, State of São Paulo, Brazil - Atta sexdens ASBM2 | ecosystem: Host-associated > Fungi > Mycelium > Unclassified ...
CATTCGATGAGCCTCAGCCGCAGATTTCTTTATATTGAAGCAAAAATTAAAACCTCCCGCAAATGACGAGAATTTGGCTCGTAAACTGACATTTTCAATCTAGAATAACTTTATGATGCAGACACAAATCGATTAATGTTTCTATAGGGTTATGTTGACAGATGCTCAAGTTTATTGTATGACGTCTATGATCTATTTATTTCGACTACCACTTACCGCTAAAGCCATCTATAGGAAAACGGCGGAAGCAAAGTTGTACACCTAATATAAACGTACGTATAAACATATGTACTCATAAAACGTATGCACGCATAAAACGTATAAACGTATGTATGAAAGTATGTATGTATAAGTTTACGTATAAACGTATGTATAAACGTATGTATGAACATACATATAAACATACGTATGAACGTACATATGTATAAACGTATAAACGTATGTATAAACTAATAATCGAATATTATGTTTAAACGTACGTATAAACTCATGACAAAGAAAATACGTAGAAAGCTTGATAAAATGTGTCGCGACGCGTTCGAAATTTTTGAAAAAAAGGAGAGCACCTACTTGCCCTCTATGATTCCAGAAGTATTCCCATATACGTCACAATTTATACAGGTGCAATCACTTGCGATACTCGCTTGTATGAACGATTGAAAAAAAAATGTACTTCGCCAAAAAGAGCAGTACATCGTACAACGTGAAGAAAGAATATAATATGTAAGTTTCAACGTTCTATACACAAAAGAAACGTTGTTTAACATTATGTACGTACACAGCATGGAGCATCGCGCGGTTCGTTTACTGAGCAAATGTTATGATCTGACGGCTGTGGGCTACAAATTTTTGGAAATTGGAATCAACGTTGATCCACCGAGAACGTGGAATGGTCTCTACGAGCAGCGATGGAATATTCACAAGATGCTGCGAAACGAATATGAAGATAATTTTATAAGCGATAATTTTTTGGACTGCTAACTATTAGCGTTTGCAAGCTGAACGATGCTCATACGTCTCGATTCTTCGTCCGTACGCATTACGATGACCGAAACGCTACGACATACTATATGTTTGCGTTTGATGGGTGTATCGACGTAACGTTCGAGCAATTATCTCGATTCATCGATACGGTTGATGTCAAGTATACGCGATTCTCCAACATCGCGTCTGACAATGCGATACGTGATAGTAATATTTTCAATGGACATCAGCTCATCGATTGCGAACTATTGGCTTTAGTTTTTAATACGTATGAAAAAAATAAAACGATGTAATAAGATGTCAATAAAAAAAAAATTTGTTCACATCATATATGTATTTTCTTTTACTCTCCATCTTTTGTCTCGACGCGCTAGTAAAAACGTATTGAAAAAACTGCGTCATAAAAATAAGAGACTTGTAGTTTATTGATTCATTTCTTGCGTCCCGATATCACGTTACGCGCTCTAATATCGTCGCGCGCGCTCTATCTTTCTCTAACATTGCGAACTCTTATTATCTACACATTTTTTGTGATATCTAGAGTTCTATAGACTGCAGACATTTTTATGAATTTCATATGCAGCGCAAATGTATCTTAGATAGCCTCGCTATGGCAAAGGATGTTTCTCAGCGTTTTTGTCAGATTTCGTCTGCGCGAGATTCGTTTTTTTTTCTTACGCGAGTGATTTTTTTTTCTCAACATGAAGAAATATTGTACCATTTAGCGTTAATGGTACAATACTTTTGCATGTTAAGTGATTGGGTGACAGTGAAAGTGATAATATAATGATTTTTTTTTTTAGAAAATTTGTAGCGAACAGTTTTCACTGACACAAAAAAATGAGCAACCTCAGGGAGCTTTTGGAAATAAGTTATGAATATTCCATTGAGAAAGTAATTCATTTTTTCTTTCAATTTATATCTCTTTTTATAATGTTACTTTTATTTTCATTCTAGTATATTGCATTCGACAATCAAAGAGTTGTGCGGCTGCAGTTATTGAACGAAGTGAGGATTCTAGTGATCCCTTTAGTAAGTTCAGTATAAATTTTAAATTATAAATTATAGATAGAGTACTTTCTAATTTACTTTGTACAATACTTTTTTCAGGAGACACATCGGAGTTACATTAACAGAGGATTTGTCAATGTAATCGAAGAATGAGACGTGCGGAGAGGCGGTGAGACCGGAAAGAACAAGAATTATTCGATATTTATATATACCAGGAAGAACGAGACTTCTTCCTGGTTGAACTTTTCGGCCTCCGGCCGTACGAGCTCGATCCGGAGTCGAAAGATTGGAATTGTAAGTTTGATAAAATTTTATGAATAAAAATTAAAAAAAAAGGAATACTTATATATTTATATTTATATATTTATATATTTATATATTTTACGTTATACATTATTTTTATATATTTTTATATATTTTTTTTTTATATTATTTTTCATCTTACAGAAGATAGTGGCGACAGTCGCGGCCGCGCATCTTACAGAAGGCAGCAGCGGCGGCGGTCGAAAAAAAATATCATGTAGAATGTTATTGTAAATTTGTTTGTGGTTATGTTTATGTAAAATACTCCGAGGTTCTATGTTTACATAAACAGCGATAGTGCTGAGTTCTTCCCTTCTTTCTCCGCTTACGAGTACCCCCCGCGCCTCATGCTCCCCTCTACCGGGTTAGAACCCGCCTTGTTATACTACTATCACGAGATCATCACGGCTTGTTCGAGATTAGATTTGTTCATCATTACGAGGGTTACATTTTATGAGAATTTTAAAGCTTTGCGTTTAAATCTCAATGAATAGAGAACAAATGAAAAAAAAGGCCTTTTCGATGTTTTTTATTTTTTTTTCTACTGAATTATTAGATCGATTTTAATGTTTCATGTCTCATTTTGTAGGTATTTCGAATACTTATATTTTTTTATATCGAATTTCTTTTTTATTCAATATTTTTCGTTTTATAAGCAAAAAACGTGCTTTTTGCAACTATTCGATTTTTTTTCGCATATTTTCTTTACAAATCTCGAGTCTCAAACATACATTTCTTTTCTGATAGCCTTTTGAGACTTTCGTGTTGGTTTATAATTTTTTTCTGGTAAAATTCTACTTCTACTAAACTAATCTTGCTACTCGAAGTTATGAAGGAGGAGTATATAACGCGTATGAAAAATCGTAAATAATTAAATATCTCGTAAACTATTACGTTTAACATGATTTATGCTATTCTGGATTAATGACAGGGGTACACTATTATTACAATTTATTAAAACTATATATTATTAGAATGCCCCCCTTCCCTTATTGATGCCTAAGGCTACCGAGCGGTTGAGATTGCTGAGAAAGCATTTTCGATCAACTGAAAGAAGCGAGTATGAGAAGAAGCTCGCAATTCACTCTCTATGCGTCGCAGACGGATATGGACTTATACTTACAAGTGGCTATCGGTTTCGCCAGACCGCCATCTGATTCTGTGTCGCTATCGTCAAGTAGAGTTCTTGGCTGAGTAGTCAGGAGCCTTAAATCCCATTCAACGATCCTAGCTTGTCCTATTCCATTTTATTGATTGGAATACGAGCAATAAATCACATTCCGATAAGGTTCAACGACTCTGATTCACTTTCTACTTATATAATATACATATGCGATAAATCTTAATTGAATGTACCAATGTTTTACTATGTAGATGAATGTTTCACTCTCTCTTTCGCTCTTTCCAGTTGCAGTCAATTCACCTCCCATGATAAAACATTAAGGTACTATTATTATGATTCACCCTGTGTATAATATACATATAATGTACATATATTATATATGTATACTCTACTGTAAATTCTTATATAAAAAATTTTTGTGAGATCTTTCAAGAAAATTTTTATATATGAATTTCAAACAGACATACAAGATTGTATAAGAATATATCGCATACAATATCTATAAATAAATAATATCTGTAAATAAATCAAGAATCTTGCATGAATCTTACTACCATGGTACTACATGAATCTTATAAGTATGTTGTGCGCAGATTACGTGAATTTTGTGCATAACGTGAATCTTGCAAGAATATAACTGGAGTGTCAGTTTTATGAAAATATTACAAGAATACTATTGGAATTTTGTGTGATTTATTCGTATTTCAGTCAATAAAATGGAATGGAACAAGCAAGAATCGTTGAATGAGATTTAAAAGAATTAATTTTGGCTAAAAATTAATTTTTTTTACATAAACTGAACAACGGCTTTTTGATTAAAAAGGGCGTAACACATATATTAATATTTACGCATTAAAAAACTACATACATATGAAAGTTGTGTCCATAACATTCTGTTTTTATTAAGCAATACATTTTTATATATTATTTATTTTATTTGATAGTTTTTTGTTATATTTGTTATAAATAAAATTATAAAAATAATAACAAAATCTAAATTTTTTATATAAGTGTTTTAAGTAGAAAAAATGACTTTTGCAAAGTTTTATTGAGATTCACTAATGTTAGTTTATAACAAATAATTATTTTATTTATCTATTGAACAATTAATGTCTGCATCTCATAACTTTACATAAATATTTTTGAATTTATAAAGTACTTGTATAAAAGAATTGAGATTTTGATCGTTACTTTATAATATATTTTCATCAGGGTTGGGTAAGTTAATATTTTTTTTAAACTAGATTAGTTTAAAACTTTATAAGTTAAAGTTATAAGTTAAAGTTAATGGCTTAAAAAATTAATAAAATTACAAATTATTTGAAAATTGAAGGAATAAAGAATTAATTTGATATAAGTTAAGTTTAAATTAACTTAAATTTAAAACGAAATTAATTTAAAAAAAAATTATTTTTGAGATGTCCTAATTTTTCATAAAATGAGATTATTTTAAATAACCTTTACAAATATATTGTAGATTATTAGGAAAATTTAATTTTATATCTACATGTGAGTTACTTATAATAAGAATTACATCATGTTTTGTCAAAATCTTGTGAGAAAGAAAGAAGTATATGTTTGCATTATTTCTTTTTCTTTAACCTTTATCTAACTTTCTTTAACTTCTGAAACGACTGTTCATGCATATTTACGACTACATCGGCTAGATATTTGTTACAAAAAATATATGTATAAGCTTAAATCCGCTTTTTTAGTCAGAAAAACACATTTTTTTTCCTAGGAAGCAAAAACAAATTTATTCAAAGCACTTGCCCTCGCTAACTATATATTTTTCCCATCTTTCGGGCAATTTATGTACCGTCAAAAAAATTCCTTATCTTTCGAGGCAAACTATTCATCAAGACATTTTCTTCGTAAGAATCGAAGTGACGCTCAGCGAGAGCGTGGCCCATCGACGAAAACAGGTGATAGTCAGAAGATGTCAGGTCTGGTGGGTAAGCGGGATGGGGTAGCACTTCCCAGTTGAGTGTCTCCAGTAGTTTTGGACATTGTTGACATGTGCGATGGTGCGTTATCGTGGAGGAAAATCAGCTTGTCATGTCTTTTCCGATAATGCAGCCTTTTTTCACGCAGAGCACGGTGCAATTTCAGTTGGTGATAGCAGTGAGCATTAACAGTTTCACCAGGTTTTAACAACTCGTACTAGATGACATCCTCCTGATCCCACCAAACGCACAGCATCGTCTTTCGTCCGAAGCGATTTGGTCTTGAGGAAGATGTTGATGGTTGGGCGGGATCAACCCAAGATTTCTTGCGTTGAGGATTTTGAAAATAGATCCACTTTTCATCGCCTGTCACAATCCGATGCAGGAACGACTTTCTTTTTTGTCTGGCAAGCAGAATTTGGCATGTGTTTTGGCGTCATTCCATCTGCCTATCGTTCAGTTCATGCGGCACCCATTTTCCGATCTTTTGAACCTTCCCCATGGCATGTAGCCGCATGGAAATGGCTGCTTGAAAAACACCCAATTGCTCGGCAAGCATTTTTTGCGATTGGGTATCGTCCTCCAAAAGAGCCTGCAATTGACAGTCCTCAACCTTCCTGGGCCGATTTTCACACTTCTTATCGCTCAGGTCAAAATTGTCGTCATTGAATCGGCGAAACCAATCTCTGCATGTTATTTCCGATAAAGCATTATATTATTATATAGGACTCCACAAGCATTCGATGCGATTCAGCAACCGATTTCTTCAAATTGAAACAGAAAAGCAAAGCTTCCCGCATATGCTTTTTTTTAGCAAAAAACTAGACATGGATTACGAAAGAAAAAATGTATGTTGTTGTATGAAATTGCTGATGATGTGCACTGGTTAATGTTGACAGATGTCAAACACATAAAAAAAAGTATGTTGTGTGCCCAGGGTAACTTTGTATGCTCACTAATGCCACCTATGAGCAAACAGCGGATTTAAGCTTATACACCTGGTAAAAATTTAGAAAATGGGTCGATGTGCAACACTGTTTTTCACAATAATTCTTCATTTAAGGATCATTTCATATTTATGTTGAATATTGTGATATTTAAAATTAGTGTGATTCAAATATAAGCGGGAATTGACGAAATCTAGCGAGTCAATAAAAACTGGCTATACCGTTGGTGTGATTCTTATTATAGAGCTTTTCATCATAAAATCATTGAATTTTTTTTCTAAATTAATTCTCTAATATTTAAGACTGTAGAAAAAAAAATCAACATTACGAAAAATAGAAAAATGTTCAATTTAAAAAAAGTTAATAAGTTAAAATTTAAAAGTAACTAAATTAAGTTAAAAGTTATTAACTTTTTAACTTTTCTTTTTTAACTTTTAACGTTTCAACTAGTTGTTATTCAATCCTGATTTTCATATGTTTCTATTAGAGTACAAATTTAAAAAATATTATATTGGGAGTACAAATTAGTTCGGTCCATTTTTTTGTGTTCAAAAATGCATTTATTTCAAAAATGAATGAACAGATCAATTAAAGTATTGTCCATCGCTGCCTATTACTTTTTCCCATCTCTCAGGCAATTTTCGAATTCCATCTCCAAAAAATGACTTGTCTCTGGAGGCGATCCAATTTTGGAGCCAATTTTCGATTTCTGCGAAAGAAGTGAACCGGTAACTTGCCAAATCGTACTGCATCCTTCGGAACAACCAGTAATCAGAAGGAGCAATGTCCGAAGAAACGACGGGTAAAATATCTCATTTGAGAGTTTCAAATGTTTTTTTACGACTTTAGCGACATGAAGCCGAGCATTGTCATGAAGAAAAATAACTTTATCATGTCTTTGCTCGTATTGCAGCCGTTTTTATCGCAATGCACGGCTCAAACGAATCAATTGTAGCCGATACCGATCGCTCGTAATGGAATCGCCAGGTTTCAGCAGCTCATAGTAAACAAGATCTTTTTGGTCCCACCAGATACAGAGCATGAACTATAACTTCGAACTATGAATGTTCGTGGTGTTGATGTTGCGGTCGATGGCAACGATTGACCGTAGCGTAGTATTTTTTCTTCTTGGGATTGTCATAGAATATCCACTTCTCATCTCCAGTCACAATCCGATGCAAAAAATCTTTTCTCTGTTGTCTTTGAATCAGCTGTTCACAAGTGAAAAATCGTCTTTCAACATCTCTCGGTTTCAGTTCATAAGGGACCCAATTTCCTTGTTTTTGAATCATTTCCATGGCTCTCAATTGTACAGAAACGGCTTGTTGAGTTACTCCCAATGATTTTGCAAGCTCTTCTTGCGTATGACTCTGATCTTCTTCGAGTAATGCCTCTAATTCTTTGTCTTCGAATTTTTTTGGTTGTCCAGAGCGAGGCTTGTCTTCAACGCTGAAATCTCCATCCTTGAAACGTCGAAACCATTCCCTACATGATTTAGTTGGAGCAGTGTCACCATGAACTTCGACAAGCATTCGATGGGCTTCAGCCGCACTTTTCTTCCAATTAAAGCAGAAAAATCTCCCACAAATGCTGCTTGGTTAACACAAAATTCGACATTTCAAACACAGTAAAAATCAAGGTTTTTGTATAAAACTCAAAGCGATATAAACTGAATATTATTAGCAGATGTTTAACCTCTCTGAAACCGCCAAAATCGGCTGCCAATATGAACTATTCACAACAGCTGGAGCCATCTTTAGGGAAACGAACCGAACTAATTTGTACTCCCTAATAACTTTATATTGAAATAATTTTTTTAATTTAGATGGTCTATTGTCTCTAATCTTTTTATATTACTTTTAAATATAATTTAGAATAATCTGTAATTTTTTCGAGTAATTCTTAATATATTGCATTTATCTTATAACATTTGTCCTTAAATCAAATTTAATTTGGGAAAGGAGTATAAAAAGCCTACGCCAGTTATTATAGCGAAATTATAATTTATCAATTCATTAAGACAGTGATAATATATGTTTCGATTTTTTATTGAGTCATCTTCAACATTCTAATAAATTTTTTACTTTTTCTTAATTCTTTTTTATTTTATGTACGAAATCTGTCCCGAAAGTATCCGATCTTTGCCTGTATCATGAGAAAGGATTTTGAAGTAATATGAACAACATCATCTTCCAAATAATTTCCTTCCGAAGCAATTACTTTCTGCCAACGGAGTACTCGCTTGTAAAAGCAGTCCTGGAAATCATGTTTTGTGATAACCAACAATTCCTTCGCATTTCTCTTTATTTCTTCAACATCGTCAAATCTTTGGTCCTTCAACGGATGTTTCAACTTAGGAAATAATCAAAAGTTACACGGGGTTATATCTGGACTGTAGGATTTGACGAAGTTGGACAATGCCGTGTTTAGTAAAAAAATTTCTGAATCAGGTGAGATGAGCGGATGCATTATCATATCATGGTACAGCAGTTCCCACTTTTTCAAATGCGGATATTTCCTCTCCACTGCGTCATGCAATCGTTTAAGAAATTCCAAGTCTTCTTTATATTCCTTATTTTTTATACGACCTTGTAGAACATATTCGTGATGTACAACACCTTCCTGATTGAAGAAAACAGTAAGCATTGCTTTCAATGTTCCTCCGACTTTGATGCGCTTTCTTGGGTAGAGGTTCTTTTCTTTTCGTCCATTGCGAAGATTGCGCTTTTGTTTCAGGGTTTCGTAGTCATAAACTCATGTTTCATTGCCAGTAAGCAACTCAACAGGATCTTTGTTAATGGATTCCTGGATATCTTCGGCAATTTTAATTCGAGAATTCTTTTGATCTTCCATAAGCATTCGTGGAACAAATTTGCAATCACGCGACTCATTCCCAGATCTTCAGTCAATATTTGAGAAACAATTATTTTTAGGATTCCAAGATTTTCTTCTAATTCTCGCATAGTCAAACGATGATTTTTGTTAATTGCAGATCGCACGTTTTCCTCTGTTTGCGACATTGAAGATTTGCCGAAAGAAGGCAGACTGTCCATTGAGACACGGCCATCTTTGAATTGTCTAAACCATTCTTTTATTTGTGTGTCACTCATAGAATCATAACTTGACAGATTATGTCGATTGTCTCGAAACATATGTGGCCAAATTTTTAATAAAATTTAATACAAATTCTCTACTCGACTCGTTTATTGCGACGCTCGGAGTTTTCGACCCTCACACAACTGCGTATCATTATCGAACAGCTGTTATTATGCCGCTAGGTGCAGATATTCCTAAAAGGTTCATTCTAAGTACTATATATCTGTTTTCCACAATAGGATGCTCAAGAACAAAGATACGCAGAAGATACTTTGAGACAGACCTATTCAATCCAATTTCTGTTCATTCAATAATTCCATTTCATTTATTGGGATGATTGATACCTTTATTACAATACTTTGAAGTGATCATATAAAGAAATTATTTTTTAAGAGTATCTTATTAGGCTAAGCAAAATCTTTTCATTTCGATATAAATCGTCGCGTAGGATTTATATCGTTAGATTCCTGCGCCAATTTGAAAGATAAATTATTTCGTAATTATATGTTTTTAAGATACATAATTTTTCTTATAACACTTAGGAATTATACATAATTAATACTATATTCTCAGATGTGATCCTGTAAAGAAATTATTTTTTAAAAGTCTCGTATAAGGCTAAGGCAAAATCTTTTCATTGCGATATAAATCGTCGTGTACGATTCATTCTCCAGATTTCTAAGATTCATTCAAAGATTATTGATGAGATTCAAATATACAAATTAAATAAGAGCCTTATAAAATCATGTACGTTCATTTAGTAATCTTGCTTGATTATATACAGTTCTTTTAAGATCTTCTTTTAAGATCAGTTCTTTTAAGACAAAAATCTTAGAACAATTTTTAACAGGGTATGTATAGAGTAGGAGTGAGTATTATATATACTAGGATGATATACTTAAATAATGTATTAAGATTTCTTGAAAACTATGATAGATACATACGAAAAAATGTTTCATCTTTTCAAACAAAAGTTATATCTTTTGAGGAGGAACTTGGGACAGTTAAAGTCATCAATAAATCATCACTTTGAATTAAATGGAAGCCATTATTTTTTATTACGTATTTTCATAGCTCAAAAAATTTTCAAAAACTCTCTACATATAATTAAATTCCTTTTTATTAAGAATTTTTCAAATTATAAGGTTTGAAAATTTTAATATCATCGTCATTAGCATTATCCAATGTAATCGATTGACGGCTAAAACCGCTTGAATGCTATTCAAGATCTTGATCTGGATAACATTGTCAAGATCAAGGTCAAGTTGAAGGTACGAAATCCTAAAATTTTTCAATTAATGTTCAGTAAAAAAAAATGATAATTTTGGAATTGACACAATTGATGAAAATATATTATATTAAAAAGTAATTTATTGGTTTAAATTTTTCAGAGATGTCGATGTATTCGAGGGTTATCAAGTCGTAATATATTACTAATATATTATCAACATTCCGTGAATTTTGTCGTTCACTTTATCAGGGCGAAGAACTGATATTCTTTCGAAGAATTCCCCTCATATAAATTGTATTAAGGTTGGTGTTTGATGGAAAAAAGAGAGGAACAAGCGGTTTTCATATTTTCTTACGATAAAGTCTTTGTTTAAATTATCTGGATATTTCTGGATTTTTGGATTCTCTCTGTACTTCCTTGGAAAATGCTGTTATAGCTATAGTAATTGTTTTATTAAATAGTATTGTCCTAATTCAATGCTATATTCTGCCAATGCTGATTGTGTAACATATTTCAATATTTCTAATATTCTATTTGTTCCGGAATAATCATTGATTTGAATTTTTCGGCGATGGTAAGTAAACAGACGCTTATAAACACCGAGTTGTCACCGTTTAAAACATGCGTGTACCTCATCCTAATCACGCTGTTTTTCTCAGATGGCACGCAACTCCTCTGTGCGCGACACTCGAAAAGGTGACGACATTCGCGCACACATTCCGTGCGAGAAATTAATTCGTTTCCCGATCCCGATCAATACGGATTATTTATTTGTTGTAATGCTTCTTATTCCGAAACCGAAGTGCGAATCACATCAAACGTTCTGTCGCGTATTATTGCTGCATTTTTGTTACTTAACGTTTTCGGTATACGCACATCGCGAGGGCAAGCAGTAGTGTGCACGAATTGCCTGAGTTTCTCACAAGATTTGCCGGCCTCGCTATCACGCGCAATATACTTTCTTCCAAACTGTGAAAAACCACGACGTCGTACCAAATGCGAATTACTGATGCACGCAGCATGCATTCTAAACGAATGCACAAGTTATCGGTCATACGCTCTATTGTCCGAGCTCGTTCGGATTTTAGTTTATCACTCATAAAGTTTTTAAAGACGGCGAGCACCTTAAAGTTTTAGGAATATTCTGGAACTCTAAGCTATCTTTCAATTCCGCGTGACTGTACCATCAACACTCGCACGCACCAAACGAGCCATTCTATCGATCATCGCTAAATTTTTCGATCCTTTAGAACCCCTTTGGGCTATTACCGCCCGTTAGTATTACCGCCAAAATTCTCATGCAACGACTGTGGTCCCTCTATCCAGTGGGATGACGAAATTCCTAGCCAACTTCTTGATTGCTGATCCAATTATCATCAACGTCTTCCGTGTCTCAATGTCATTAGCATTCCACGCTAGACTTACGGATCTCATACACTGCGCTCTTCATGGGTTTTTCGACGCATCGATTGTGGCTTTCGCCGCAGTGTATCTTCGTACCATTAATATAGATGGCTTAATCACCTTTCTCTTCTCGCCGTCAAATCAAAAGCCCCTCTTAAAATCAGCGTCCCGCGATTGAAATTATCCGCTGCGTTGCTTTTCACTCGCTTGGTGCATTTCGCGCGTTCCAACTTCCAAATCTCGAATCACTGCTGGACGGACTCCACTATTATACTCGCCTGACTGAGTCAGTCACCTTTCCGATGGAAAACTTTTATCGCCAATCGCGTTCGGCTGTGCAATCACTCCTTTCTGGAGTTTTGTAGCGTCATGTTCCTGCAATCACTCCTTCCCGGAGTTTCGTGGCGTCATATTCCGACGCACATCAATCCCGTGGACTGCGCATCTCGCGGTCTTGTTCCCGATCTTTTCCAGACATATGCTCTATGGTGGTCAGGCCCTCCATAGTTGCATCATCCTCCCGAGTTCTGGCCGAACTCGTGCCCTTCGGTACCCTCCGATGTTCCTCTCGAACAACGCTTAGAATCATTCAGTATGTGCCTTGCACGCCCAATTGGGATCTCGCGTCGCGTTATTCTTCGTGGTCAAAATTACTACGAACTACTGATTATCTATATCGCTTTCTAAATCGACTTCGACGCTCTAAAAACCTGCAAGCTAATACCGCGACTTTGCTGCACGAAGAAATTCAGAACGCCAAACGCTATTGGCTCAAAATCATGCAGTCAATCATGTTTCTTAATAAGATTGCGGCTCTCAGACATAAACGCCTGGTATCAAAGAACAGCCCGCTCTATGTTCTCAATCCTTATAGGGATGAGAATGGACTTGTTCGTATTCAGGGAAGACTCCGTCGAGCTTACCTCCTAGGAGCGATGAGAAATTCCATCGTCTTACACGCGCACCCACTGTTAGTACTCATTAGCACCATCTTCGAACGTTGCATGCCGATTCTCAATTAACGCTTGCGTCATTACGCCACGAATTTTGGATTCTCCGGGCCACCGTTCGATCTGTTCTTTGTAAATGCATACTATACACGCCGACGTGCGCGAACTCATGGGCGACTTCCAGCTGCGAAAATCAATCGTATCGTTCGCATTTTTGTCCATACCGGCATTGATTACACAGTCCAAACGACTTCAGATCGAGGGCATAAATCACAAAAAGCCTATATCGCGTTATTTATATGCTTCATGACCAAAGCTCTACACTTAGAGCTCGTCAGCGATTATACCTCTCCTATTTTTATCACAGCGTATCAATGATTTGTTTCTTGCTGAGGATTACCGACATCCATGTATTTCGTTAATGGAATCATGTTTCACAGCGCCGATACCGAATTGTCCAATGCACATGCGAAAGCAATTCGCGATCCTAACTTCCGAAACCGACTCGCTTCAGACGGAATCGCGTTTCCTACACCCTGCGTCGCCACACTTCGGCGGTCTGTGGGAGGCCGGCGTTAAAAATGTTAAGCATCATTTAAAATGATACATTGGCCTCCACACGCTAACTTTTGAAGAGACACTCCTCTGTCGGATCGAGGCTTGCCTTAATTCACGCCCGATCGCTTCCGTTTCCGATAATCTCGACGATCATTATGCTCTGACTCGCGGTCATTTTTTGGTCGAAACTTCTCTTATTGCTCCCGCTGAATCAAGCGTACTTGATTTAAACGAACTTTCGCGTTGGCAAATGGTTCAACAAATAATCGAAGGTTTTTGGAGGTCGTGGTCCGGTCATTACTTGCATACCCTTCAAAATAGCGTTGTCCAGCGACTGGCCAAAGTCGGCCAAATCATTTTCGTGCGTAATCCTGTGATTCCACCGAGCCAATGGGAAATTGGTCAGATCGGCGTGTTATCCAGGTGATGACGAATTAACTCGCGTCGTAAAATCAGTCATTCCGAGTACAGGCGACCAATTGTAAAATTTTGTTTTCTACCCGTCATGATCAATGCCGAAGAATTTAAAGATTCCGTCACGGCAGACGGAGTTTCCGTTGAACGTACTTGATGTTTCCGACCTCGTAAACCGTAAACGTAGATTGTATTGCGTTCCGAATTTATATTCTGTATTAAATTATTTTAGGCGGGTATGTATTCCGGAATAATCATTGATTTGAATGTATTCTCGGCGATGGTAAGTAAACAGACGCTCATAGACACCGAGCCGTCATCGTTCAAAACATGCGTGTATCTTACTCTAATCACGCTGTTTATCTTAGATGGCACGCGATTCCCCCGTTCGCGACACTCGAAGGTGACGATCGCGCACACATTCCATGTGCGAGAAATTAATTCGCTTCCCGATTCTGATCAATACGGATTTATTCGTTGTAACGCTTCTTATCTTGAAACCGAAGTGCGAACCACACCAACGTTCTGTCGCGTATTATCGCTGCATTTTTGTTACCAAACGTTTTCGATATACGCATATTGCGAGGGCAAGCAATAGTGTACGTGAATTGCCTGAGTTTCTCACAAGATTTGCTGGCCTCGTTACCACGCGCAATATACTTTTTTCCAAACTGTGAAAAACCACTTGACGTCATACCAAGTGCGAATTACTGATGCACGCTTCTAAATGAAGTTATCGGTCTACAAGCTTTGTCTACCGCCCGCTTTGAATACATTTTAAATTCGACTCAACAATAAAGATTCGAATCGTTACAACAAAGAGAGTCGTTGTTATTACACGCCGCCTTGGCGAACGAGCCTTCCTTGCAAGGTAACACCAGCGTCACAAACACACAGTATCTTTCTCAATGCCCCTCTTCAAATAACATACAACTTTTGTTTGAAGCATTTCTTTTAATATCTATTATGGTTTTCGAGGAATCTTAATGGGAAGTTCTAGTCTAGAGCTCCAAAATTTATTTTTTATCAATTTTTTTCATAAAAAAAGAAAAGAAATATCGAAATAATGCTTTTTGGATTTATATTTTTTATATTTCAACATACAAAAAAGATTTTTTATTTTTAGAAATGTAAAAAATTGCAACTGTAGCTTACGAGTGCATCAGAGTGTGCAGTGCGTACGTGGCCAATTAGCTAGAAATCTCGACTGTTGACAGTTCATCTAAGACAAAAAAATCAATGAAATTATTAAAATACGAGGGCAATAAGTTCTTAGAAAATCTGTCAGAGGGTACCTGCACCCGCAGTGTCATATCACATTACTTTCTGACAAGTAGCATCTCTCAGCTGATTACTGTCAAATTTTGAACGGAATTCATCGCGTGGTTTCATTTCTGTAGACGATTAAAGCGAACAACCTTTGTACTTTTTGCAAAATGGAAAAAAACGAGTTTCATGCAGTGCTCAAACATCTACATATGAAAGGTTTAACGCCGAAAGAAATCAAAGCCGAGTTGGATAATGTTCACATCTGCACCAGCGTTTGTGACTGTATACAATTGGATGAATTTAAACGTACATGGCACGTGGCCGTATATCCACATGTGATGCACCTCGTTCGGGACGTCCAATTGAGACTGCTATGCTAGAAATCATCGATAAAATATCTACGATATTGTTTTGATCTGATCGACGAGTGAAAGTGCGCGAGTTTGTTGGGGCACAGACATATCACATAGCACAGTGATTTCAATTTTGCACGAATAATTGGATATGAAAAAGCTATTGGCAAAATGCCGCGTTTATCATAAGCGCAACCGTGTGACGATTTCAAAACAATGTTTGGAGATGTTTCAACGTAATCCAAATGAATTTCTGCGTCAATTCATTACTGTGGACGAAATATGGATCCATTACTTCACACTCGAGACGAAAGAATAGTCAAAACAATGGATTTCATCAGGTGAACTAGGCACTCTGAAGAAGGCGAAGACCATAAAGTCGGTCGGAAAGGTGATAGCCATAGTTTTTTGGGATGCACGCGGTATTTTCATATCGATTACCTGTCGAAGCAAACGATTAATAGCGATTATTTCGCAGCCTTATTGAACCATTTCAATAACATTTTAAAGAAAAAACGTCCCCATTTGACGAAGAAGAAAGTGCTCTTCATCAGATAATGCACGTGTTCACACATTTCCAACATCGATAATTCAACGACTTCGCTACGAATTGCTTCCCCATCCAGCACATTTTCCAGATTTAGCCCCCTGCGGCTATTTCCTATTTTTAAACCTGAAGAAATGGTTCGGAGGAGAGAGATTCATCACCAGAGAGCAGCTCATCGCCGAAACAGAGGCTTATTTTGAATAATTGGACAAATCATATTATTCGGACGGCTTGGAAAAATTGGATCAAGCTGAAAAGAGATTATATTGAGAAATAAAAATGAATCGATAAAAAAAAAATGTTTTTTTAAAAACTTATTGACTTGCCTTCGTATATTAAATTTGTGGGGCCATGAACCTCATTTCATTTGAAAAATTTAAAAATTTACAGAATGGCAATCATTTGAAATTAAGTGTCAATTTTCACGAATTTTTTTTTATTTTTAACCTGTTCAAAGAAATAGTTATTTTGGAAAAATTTTTGACATTTCTAGATTCATGGCCTCATAAAAATTGTCTATTTTACATGGGAAAAAACTTCACATCAATCGGATGATTGGTTGAAATTATACATTTTCCGCCAATTTGAAAAACGTCAATTCGAAAAAAACGCGTTTAAAGTTTTATTTTATTATAATAATATTTACTTTTTGTTAACAATATTTTACAATTTAATGTAATCAGTGATTCTTAGTCTATAAGTCAATTTCTCTTCCTGTTCGAAAAACAAATTTTGTTGCATTTTAATTTTCATCTTTCGATTCTTGTTTGTTTTGCGCGTAAAAATACCATTGAGTTCACTTGATTTTCGATCGATGCAAAATCCCGTTCAACAAGTCATAAATTGCTTCAAAATTTTGAATATTGCAAAATCTTTTTGTAAACATATACAAAGTAGAATTTCCCCTTAATGCTTTATCCAAAATGGGACTCCTTGTATATGTTATATACAATATGTTATATTATATATATATATATATATATCTGTATTTGTTATATATATATATATTTGTATTTGTTATATATATATATATATATATATATATATATACACACATATATGAGACATTCTTTTACAAATCGAATGAATTTCGTCAAAAATATTACATTTTTTATTTGTTCCAAACTTATTTTACACATTTCCTATATAAAATAACCTGACACGTATTTTGGCAATTTTTTTTTGATCGATATTTTCGAAGATACGGAAAGTTAAAATTTTAAAAACTCACCGATTAATATACTTCTTAAAATCGCGATAACTCGATTTATATTTATCCTACAGAGTCCAAATTGGGCTCATTTTAAAGATAAAAGAATTGTCTACATTTACGTATTTATTGTTATTATTATTGTTAAATTATGATTATAAACAATTAAAGTATTTAAAGTCATTCTACTACTCAAACCAAAATAAAAATTTAAAAAAAAAATACCATCGTATTCCTCATTACATTTTTTATAAAAATCATATTTTTCTAGAATGGTCATTTGATGTTATCTGCGGGGAACAAATTAATTTCCACGGCGCGACGGTGGGTTGCGCGGTGGGCGCCGCGAAGGGCGGGTGCTAGCCGCTGAGTTAGCTTCGTCGCCATCGTAGTGCACCCGTGATTGTCGTTCGAGCGGTCTATCGATATGGACGTGTTCTGCGCTTGCATAGTATTTGAATCTTGTTTTACGTAATAAAACATAAAGTGTGTATTTCAAGCGTCTTTCTCGCAAAATCTTCTCTTCTTTCTCCTTTCCTAATCACCTTTATTTGATTTTCTTTTTATTTGGATCCGGGAAGGAAACGGGAAGGATCGACTAACCTCGAGTTCGCCAACCAAGTTATCCGTTTCTGCTGTTGCCTCTGTATTGTTAAATGAATTTGATACATTCGTTGATAATGTTAATAAAATCTAGAAACCTCAACTTCTTGAAAATCACGCATACCGAGACGCAATATCTAAAGTAATTATTTAAAAAAATATTTATTTACCGAATCTTTATCAGAGATGTCTCGAGGAGAAAAAGGTAAGAAATCGAATAAAGAGCGTAAAATCAATGATCTTTGGTTTTAAATAAAATCTCGACTAATAAAGTTAATCTGACGCCAATAGACGTTATTCGCAAGAATTTAGATAGAATTTAGATCTTGCTTTCCCCTCCCTTTGGATGGAAAAGACAACGAATCCTTTTTATTCCCGACATTTCGTTGCACTCGTTCAGCGATCTTGTACGGGATGGCATAGAGCCGTGAGAATGAACATGGAAGGCTTTCTTTCGGTGCTTAACGAGGACGAAGAGAAAGAAAAGAATAAAGTAGGATCTCGTATGCAGTCTAAACGATTACATGGAGAAAGTTCGCTCGGGAACCCCCGACAAAAGCCTCTGTCAGCCCTCCTAGAGGACATTCGATCTCTACTTAGGATTTTATCTGCAAATAACGCTAAAGATTTTATATAATTCTAATCCAAAAAGACTTAAATAATGATTCCTCTCAATCCAGTTATGGTTAGCCGCGTGACTTCTAAGCTAATTGGAAATAATAACATCGTAGGCTGCTCCTTGTTCTGTTGAAGTGGACTGCAAGGTTCACGAAATGTTGGTTCCAAGAATGAATCTGGACACGGAGAAAACCCGCGAAACGCATCTTTATATAGAAAGCATTCGAAGCTCAAGGAAGCCTCAAGAATAATATCGTAGAAGTTAAGTCTGTGGCCGAAACAAGGTTTCAGTTGTTTTTAATAATTATGAGAAGGCGAAGAGCCTGATACATTTAGAAATTCTTAAAGTGTATAACTTCAAAGCCTTAATCCTAGCTTTTAGAGTTATGAGAATTCCAGTTCTCATAACTGGAATTA